>JADMIO011054720.1_pt1 | contig 81373 bp, 61 predicted proteins | sample 8958161 | NCBI WGS metagenome assembly JADMIO01 (sample SAMN16585339, study PRJNA669376) | soil metagenome | isolation source: Crop rotation soil | place: USA: Cullars Rotation, Alabama | collected 2011
GCGACAACTTGTCCACGTGGAATTCTAAGCTTAGGATCCCAATGTGCTGGAAAGGGTTTTGTCGTCATCGTCCGAGTAGAGATAAGGACAGGAACCGGTGGGAAGCGAAAGTTCCAGGACGCGCAGCGGCTCGCAATTCGTCAGCGCTATCTCCGTGTAGCTCGGGCTCAGCTCGAACCAATGCGCATTGACCGCGTCGAGCAGGCTGTGTTTGCCCACGCCGATCTCGATGGGCAGCTCGTGCACCCGGCGTCCCACGCGCAACCCACCGGCTGCTATATCAACACGCACCCCAAGCCCGCTGGTGTTCGAACGCGTTCCTTGCAGGGAAATGCGAAGCTGATGGTTCTTGTTGCCGCCATCGTTGCGGAACACGCGCACACCCACGCCCGGGATGCTCAACGCGAAATCGGTGTCACAGTCATTATCGAAGTCGGCGGCTACGAAGGACTCGACGCGACCACGGACACCGGCAACGCCAAGTTCCACCGTCACGTCACGGAACCCATTCGTGCCGACGTTGCGCAACAACCGCAACGCTGGTTGTGCTGGGCCGCTGCCCAGGGCGATTACATCCAGCCAGCCGTCGTTGTCGAAATCGATCAGCTTCAGTGCGGCGGCCTGCAAGTCACCGAGGCCGACCGCCGAACGCTCTTTCAGGCCTTCAAACGCGATAGTGAGTTGCGAACCATTGGCGACCACGAAGTCCGGGCGCAGGTCATTGTTCAAATCGCCGACAGCAATGACGCCGCCATCGGGAAGATCGACTGTGGCATTCGACCATGCGCCGCCGCGTTGCTTAAGGAACAAGGCGGCCTTGTTCGTCCCGGCCACGAACAGGTCTTGTGTCTCGTCGCTGTTCCAATCATCGGTGGCCAGGGCACGCACATTCGAGATGGCGGGCGTATTCGTGCTCGTGTCCACGAAGTACATGTCCCGCAAATTGCTCATTACCTGCAGCGCGCCGTTGGTGTTCACAGTTACAAGGTCGAGGTCACCGCGAAAATTCAGGTCCGCGAACAAACCGTCTAGCCCGGCGAAATCACGCAAACCGGCGAACGGCGTCGTCTCGGTCGCCGTGCCATTGGTCGTGAAGCGATACAAGTGAACGCCTCGATCGCCCAGAACCAGCGCATCGGGCACGGCATCTTTGTTCAAATCGGCCACCAGCCACCGCGTGTAGTTACCGCCGTTCGTGAAAGGAAAGCTCTGGGCGTTCGTAACAAACTTTCCACCGCGATTCAGCAGCACGCGAAAGCTCTCGCCGTCGCGAACGAGAAGATGGTTCGTGCCATTCTGCGCGAAGTCGATTGTCCCGACTGGCCCGCTAAACTTTGCGCTCCCGAACACTTCACTCGTCACATCCGTGAACGTGACTTTGATGCCCTCGCGCTCGGGTTGTTCGAGCTGAAAAGGAACGCGCGCCTCGGTGTATCTGCTGCGGGCCAGTCCGGCCGGCGTGAGGTTGGCGTTCGGATTCTTCGCGAGCCATTGCTGGTGCGCCTGCAACTGTGCCGCGGCATCCGGGGCGCGACCGAGCCGCTGATAGACCTGTGACAGCCTGAAGTGCAGCCCCGGAAACTCCGGCTCGAACTGCGCAATCTCTTCATACTGCGCCAGAGCCTCGTCGTATTTGCCCAGCCCTTCGTAGGCCAATCCAAGCTGCAGCGAGACCGCATTCACGCGGATGTCGATGTCCTTGGCCTGCTGGAGCAACTGAATGGCGTTCGTGAAATCGCGCGCGCGCAATGCGGCCACGCCGCTCACGTAAAGCGCCGTCGCAGAACTGCGGTCCTGTTCGAGCACAGACGCCGCGAGTGCGCGCGCTTTGGCATCTTCGCCCGCGAGCAGAAGCGCATTGGCCAGGTTCAACTTCGCGTCAGGATGATTGGGATTGAGCGCCAGCGCCTTCTCGAACGCCGCCAGGGCAGGAGCCGCTTCTCCGCGATCGAGGTGCGCCTTGCCGACGTTGCTCAAGCGCAGGAAGTCGTCGCCCGTCGCGCCCGATTCTGTTTTGCGACAAGCAGCAAAAAGAAAAATGGCGCCAAGAAATAGCGCGGCGAATTTCAGCGGAAGCCGATGCATGATTCGCAGGATACAAATCCCTTGAGGCATGGCGAGTGAAACGAGCGGCGATTAGACATCACGGCTGGACGACGGTGCACGTTTGCCGGTACACGTTTTCAACGCATGAGAATTTTTGGCGTCGGGCTGTCGCGCACGGGAACCACTTCGCTGGCAGACGCGCTGCACATCCTGGGTTTCAGCAGCTACCATTCGCCCGCCACGATCGACCTCGTGCTGAATCATCAAGCTGTCGTTGATACGCCTGTTGCCACGGGCTACCGCTTTCTCGACCTCATGTTTCCCGGCGCGAAGTTCATTCTGACGGACCGGCCGGAGGCAGACTGGCTGCGTTCGTGCGAGCTCTATTGGAAACGGAACCTGTCAAACCAAACCGAATTCTGCCGGAAGCTGCATACTGGACTTTACAGCAGCGTCCACTTCTCCAGCGAGAAATTCAGCGCGGCGAGGCGGCGGCATTTGCAAGGCGTGAAGGAATATTTTGCAGGCCGGCCGAACGATTTTTTGGAACTCAGAATCTGCGAAGGGCAGGGTTGGGAACCATTGTGCAAATTTCTCGACAAACCGATCCCGTCCGTGCCGTTCCCGCATGAGAATCGCTCGTGATGCGCGCGGTTTTTGAATCAGGAATTTCTCGCGAAGGAAACGAAGTCGGCCAAGAGGAATTCTTTCCTTTGCTTCCTTCGCGAGACAATTCACCTACTTCTTGCCAATGCAGTAAAGGTTCTTGCCGTTGCGAACGAAAATCTGGCCCTGCGAGATGGCAATGGACGAGCGCAGATAGTTGTCGCCGTCTTCGCCCATCATGATGGAGCCCAGCAGCCTGAATTGATCGGTGTTGGCACTCACGACGAAGACGGTACCGCGATGATCCATCACGTAGATCTTGTCGTCGCCCGCCGTGGGTGACGCCTCGAAGACCGCGCGCGATTCCAAGTCGCCGGACCAGATCACTTTGCCGTTGGCTGGTTCGACGCAAAGCAACTTTCGTTTGCCGCCGTTCAGGACGTAAAACTTTCCTTTGTAGAAAAGCGGCGTCGGGACATCGCTGGTCACGTCACGATCGGTGCTTTGCCAGGCGATCGATGAATCCTCCAGCTTGCCGCTGCCACCGAGCTTGACCGCGTAGACGGGCGCATTCTTCGGTCCACACGCCAGCGCCACGCCTGCGCCAGCTACGGGAGAGGGAACCAAACGCCAGTGGCCGATCTTCTGGGGGTTCCATGTACCCCAGCGCCAAAGCTCCTTGCCCGAAGCAGGATCATGCCCGGTGATGCAATCACCACCGACCACGAGAAGCTCCTTTCGTCCGTTGTGTGTGTAAGGAATCGGTGTGCTGAACGCTTCCAGCGATTCCTGCACCGCCTCGGACGGACGCACCTGCTTCCAAAGTTCCTTCCCGGTCTTCGGATCGAGCGCGAGGAGAAAGGATTCACCGCCATCCTTGCCACGGCCATGAACCGGCACGTTGCGTTGCAACACCTGCACGTAAAGTTTTCCCTCGAAGAGAGTGGGGCTGGCGGAATAGGTCCACTGATAGGCAAACGGGCCGTAATCCTTCTGGATGCTGCGCCCCCAAAACTTCTTGCCCGAAACGTCGAAGCAGACCAGTTCGCCATCGCCGTAGTAAAAATAAACCAGTTGTCCGTCGGTCACGGGAGATGGCGAAGAGAAATTGCTTTTGTCGTCGTACGCGATGCCGGGCCCGACTTCGTTTTGCCAAAGCGGCTTGCCCGTCTTGCGATCCAGGCAGAGCGCGATCCGCGTTTTTTTGGCGGCATCGATCGAGTTGACGAAAATCCGATCGCCAAAAATCGCCGGCGTTGACCCGCTCGGCCCCGTCATTGGCGCCACCCAGGCCACGTTCTCAGTCTTGCTGAATTGAGCTGGCAATCCCGTTTCCGTCGTGGACCCGTCGAAGTTCGGCCCGCGCCATTGCGGCCAATTGGCGGCGTGGGCACACGCGACGAAAAACATTCCAGCGAGCAAAGCCTGTCCTCGTTTCATAAGCATCATTCCAAGATTGCGGCAACCGATAGCAACCCGACGCACCGGCGACAAGCCGCATTCAGCGGGGCGCGGTATCGATGGCCGGCTGCGCCAGCGCGCGACGGACAATTCGTTGCAAGGTTCCATTGTCGCGGAGCGCCTTCACCACACGGTGGCCGCCTTCCGGATGATTATGCAGATGAACGTTCGGCATCCCTTCAAGGTGGCGGGCGTGAACCGCGTCGAGATTGTTCGCCGCTGAGAAGTGAACGTGAAACTCGGTTTGGCTCGCGCTATGCAACGTCTCGCGGAGGTCAAGATGAACGCTTCGATCAGCCGAGAAATAGACCCGCCAGATGTCGCGCTTCCATCGAAAATCGAGCCGGCGAATCAGCGACCAGGGCGACAAAAAAGTCTGGGGCGCAAAGGCGTGAGCTTCATGGGCGTTGACCAGCGCACCAAACAGAAGCGCGGCATAGCCACCCATCGAGTTGCCGAAGACCGCGATGCGCGTCACGCCCATGCCGGCGATTTCCGCGCGGATGAACGCGGCGATTTCATCGATACGCGCGCCGACGCCAGGCAAACCGCGGTGGTACCAGGCCTGGTGCACGTCGCGAAAGAAAAGCTTGTGCGCGGAAATTCCACGGGCCATTTGGAAAAATTCGAACGTAGGCATGCCCAAGCCCAGCTTGATGCCGCCGAAGGCAATCATGACTGAACGCGATCCGGCGCAAGGTTCGCGCACGAAGCTCGCGGACGAATCCTGCAAGCGCGCATCGAAATCGGACAAGTTCTCCGGCAGCACGCGTGGGAGTATGCCCGTTGCGATTTTTCCGTAAAGGTGCTTGAACTGCTTGACATTGCCGTCCGCTGCAAAAGATTAGCGCGCGAATCCCGCGGCGGACGCGCCTCGCGATTCGTTGATGAACAACGCCAATTTTAAATCGCGCACGGCGCTGGCTTCGTACCCGCGCAGCGGAAACACCTGGGTGCGCTTCCTCGTCGAGAAAGCAGTCGGTGAACAGTGCGGTTCCATTTACAAGGATCGCATCATGCCGCGTGGCGCCGAAGGCATCGCCATCAAGACACACGCTCTGGATTCAGACAAATATGACCGTGCGATCCACATCGTGCGCAACCCGCTGGATGTCATTGAGTCGTATTTTTTCTGGAAGCGGGATGTGGCCGGCAAGCCGGTCGAATGGAGCGAGAACGTCCGCTCGGTCACAGCGGAATGGCGAGCGCACACGCAACATTGGCTGGGGGCGGCTTGCCCGGTGCACCTGGTGCGCTATGAAGATTTGAAGTCGCGTCCCGCCGATGAACTGGGCGCGATTGTCCGCTGGCTCGGTTATGAAAATGCGCCCGAGCAAATCAACGCCGCCGTGGCCGCGGGAAAGATTGAAAACATGCGCGAGCTCAACCAGGAGCTGGGCGAGAAATTTTTCCGGCGGGGCGAAGTCGGAAAATCTGCTTCGTCATTCAAGCCCGACGAATTGACGTTCATCCGCCAGGAGCTGCGCGAGTGGATTGAGAAATTCGGCTACGGCGACTTCACGGCCGCGCGGGCTTGAGCCGGGCGAGCGGCTCGCTCGTAACCCCACTGCGCATAGACGTCACCCAGCATTTCGTCCATGCGCCCCAGTTGCGCTTCGGTGAGTTCGGTCCATGCCTCACCAATCTGGCCTTTGCGAAACGTTCGCTTGCCTGGGCCGTGGAGTTCCTGGGCAATGGATCGCACTTCGTCGTCCGTCTTGTCGATGCGGGAACCCCGCAGGAGCTTCCGGATCGTTTCGACCTGTAACGCCTCATCGCCGCCGCCGCTCGAGCCGACCAGATCTTCGAACCGCACCACCATCGTGAACGGATAGCGCAACCACGGATCCAGGCTGAGGCAGCGTGTCCGGATATTTTCCAGAAAGACGCCGCTGAAACAGCCGCCCTCGATGGCGGCGTTGAAACACTGTTCGCGATTGCCGAGCGCCGTGAAAGCGCGATGCAGAAAATGCTTCGGGGTGTTCAACGCATAATGGACCTGCGAAACGATCACATCACGCGGATCGCGAATCACGACCACGCGGACAATCTCATGTTCGAAAGCGATGCGCGCAATCGCCGTGGTGTAGCCGACGTGGGCCTTGAGGTACTGACGAGGCGCCAGCCGTCGGAAGTGTCGTTCGACCAGGCTGGCCGGCACGGAAACGGGCGCGCCGATGCCCACCAACACTTCGTTGCCATGACACTGGCGGAGTTTGCGCCAGGCGCGCACCCACGGAGTCGCCCGAAGAACCAGCCGGGCATCGAGGCAGACGTGGTTCCAACTCAGCCCGGCGAGGTCATAAAGTTTCGACACGAGGTTGGTGCCGGCCTTCGGCAGCGAATTGATGACTACTCTTGGCTCAACGATCATGACTGGGCTTTCCAAAGGTAGCGCACCCGTGTGTCTCGACGTTCCTGTCGCACGAAATTCAAACGGCGGCCGAAGTACAGCGGCCACAGCCGCATGCGACAATCCATTATGTCTGGAAACATTTTCCCAAACGCGGTGGGAATGGCGTCTAACTCCTGCAGCAACGCACCACGATCATAGCCGAGGCGTCCCAAAGTTTTCTCCCCAAGCCATTCCAGATAATGCCGCGCCCAAAGTTTTCTCACGTGAGAAGCGAACGCCTCTTTCCATGATTCCAACGGGGCGGTGCTGACTTTGGAAAACTTCTGAACGCCGGTCTTGTCGCCGAGCCTGGCTTGCTTCAGCGGATCGTCGTCCGGCAACTCAACATCCGCCAGCGGTTCGAGACCAAGAAAATCCGTAATCACGCGCAACTGCGTCACAGGCTGGGCGACGACCTGTTCGAAGCTGACTTCGCAAACATTCGCCCGCGGCTCGCTCACGAACTCTGCAATCGCCCGCGGTCCTTCGAAAACATCCAATTCGTTCGAGCCAAAGTCGAACCGGCCGCCGTGCCACGTATTCCAGATCGACGCGACGACCGCCAACGGGTTTCGCTGCAAGACCACAAACTTCGCCTCGGGAAACATCGCCATCAGTTCGTTGAGAATCAGGAAGTAACGCGGCGTCTTGTCGAGAAACCAATCGCGTCCGTTCCTGGCCATGGTCTCGTGCAGCCGTTCCATCATGCGGCCCGCTTCACGATAGTACGTGGCCGCGCCGCCCGGCAACGCGTTGACGAATTCCCCGATGCCTTGCGCCATGGAGCGATGACTGAATTCCGCCCGGGCGCCTTTCTCCCGCAAAGCGTAGGCGAACGGTAACGCCAGCCACGGCTCACCAGCCGTCTGGATGCGCGGATGAACCGCCAGCAGGCGCTGGAGCAGCGTGGAACCCGAACGCGGCAGGGAAATGACGAAGCACTGGTTCATGAGCGTGCGGCGGCGACGAGGTGAATGTCACGCGCCGGGGCCAGCGGATTGCCATCGAGAGTGAGCACAATCGAAGTCTTCAACACTCTGCCAGCCAGTGTGTGAACTGAGGCGACCTCCGTAAAGCAAATTGGTTCGGGCCCGCATTCGGCATTGACGAAGCGCAGCCCGGTTCATGCATTCTCGCCCGGTGACCGAAGCGCCGCGCATCTCCGTGTTGATCAGCAGCTACAATAACGCGCGCTTCGTGGCGAAGAAACTGGCTGAGGTCAGAGCCCAAACCATTTTTGCGCGCGCCGAATTCCTTTTCATCGAAACGGCCTCGCCCGAGCGGGAGCGTGAATGGTTCGCGCCCTTCTGCCGCGATCATCCGAATTGCCGCCTGCTCGCGACGGACGAGCGCCAGACCCTTTACGAGGCGTGGAATCTCGGCTGGCGCGAGGCGCGGGCGCCGCTGCTTTGCAACTCGAACATGGACGACACGATGCATCCGCGTTTGCTCGAAGAAGTTGTCTCGGCCATGGAGCGAGAGAACTGGGACGCGTGCTCGGTGTTGATCGCGAAGCAACTCGACTGCGATTCGCGCCTGGATAATTGGGAGCCAGGCCGCTTGCGTAATTTAAAGCTGAACACGCGACCGGGCCCATTCACGGCCTGGCGCACGCAGCTCGCTCGCTCGGTGGGAATGTTCGATGGCGAATTTGTGGCGGCGGGCGATCTGGACTTCTGGTCACGGCTGGTGGCGAACAAGTGTCGCATCGGGTTGATTCCAAGAATTCTCTATCTCTACACGAAAAGCGCGGGACAGCTCTCAAAGTCTGAGCAGCCTCAGCGACTGCGCGATAAGGCTTTGCTGGCCCTGAAACCGTATCCCATCGGTTGGCACCGCGGCTGGCAGCGGCGGGTGTTCTGGCTGCGCTATGTGGCCAGGTTTTTTCCAAAAGCGTTTTGCGTTCCCATCGAGGCCGCTGCATGAAGCTCGTTCCGGCCAAGATCCTTTTCCTGCTCTTCGATTATTTCCCGTTCGGAGGATTGCAGCGCGACTGCCTGGCCATCGCGCGACTCTGCGCGTCACGCGGCCACGAGGTTACAATTTTCACGCGCACCTGGCGCGGCGAACAACCGAAAGAGATCCAGGTCAGGCTCTTTGGGCGGCACGGCTGGACGAATGTCGCACGCAATCGCAATTGGCTCCGGCAATTGGAAACCGAGCTGCCGGCAAGCCGCTTCGATTGCATCGCCGGGTTCAACAAGCTCCCGGGCCTGGATGTCTATTACGGCGCCGACCCATGTTTTGTCGCGAAAGCGCGGCAAACAAAATCGTGGTGGTATCGGCAAATGCCTCGCTACCGCCACTATGCCAATTTGGAACGAGCCGTGTTCGCGCGTGGACTGCAAACGCAATTGCTCATGCTCACCGACCGCGACCGGACGCAGTACCAGGAAGTTTTTGGCACCGAAGCCGAGCGCTTTTATCTGCTGCCGCCCAATGCAACGCGTCGCACCTTTACCGCCGAACAGCAGCGGGCGATGCGGGAAAAAATTCGCTCGACCTCGGGGTGGCCCGCCGCGACCCGCCTCATCCTTTTCGTCGGTTCGGATTTTCAGCGCAAAGGACTGGACCGGGCCCTGGCCGCTTTTGCGAGTCTAACCCCAAGCGCCGTGCCGGAACAACTGGTGGTGATCGGCGATCGCCAACCGGGAAAGTTCGCTGCCCTCTCACGGTCCCTGGGCGTGGCGAACCGAGTACACTTTCTCGGCGGCAGACACGACGTGCCGGATTGGATGATGGCCGCTGACGTGTTGATTCATCCCGCCCGCGTTGAGACCGCGGGGATTGTTTTGTTGGAAGCGCTCACGTTTGGTTTGCCGGTGCTGGCCACCGCCGCGTGTGGTTATGCGCCACATGTTGCCCGCGCCGGAGGCACGGTGCTCGCGGAACCTTTCCTGCAAAGTGATTGCAACCGCGCGCTCACGGAATTAATCGAGCCATCCGCGAACGCCGTGCGGCGCGCCCTCGCCCTTGAATATGCCGCGCGCGAAGATCTTTACAGCTGCCACCAACGCGTGGTGGACGCGATCGAGACAGTCGTGACCCGAAAGCGCGAGCGCTGATGGCCCGGAGGAAAGTACTGCTACGCCACGGTTGCTGTCTGCTTCACAGCTTCGACGCAGCGGCCACAAATGGTTGGATGCTCCGCGTGTTGGCCGACGTCAGTTTCCCAATGCCAGCAGCGTTCGCATTTCGCGCCGTCGGCTCTTGTCACTTGAATCACCAATTCGGCATCAGTTTTTGAAAGATCAGTGTCGAGAACTGAAATCTCATCGGCTGTCGATTCAAACTGCGAAACGTTCAGGAGTTCGCGAAAACTTTCAGAATGCTTTCTCAAAGCTAAGGCGCCAATTGCCTGACCGCTTAACATGATCTTGGCCTCTAGCGATTTACCAATGAGTTTTGATTGCCGCTTCTTCTCCAATTCAGGAAGGATGCTTTGTCGTAGTGCAAACATCGAACTCCACTCTCGCTCCTCTTCCTCAGAAAAAACCGGGCGCAAAGGAATGATTTCATCCTCATGCACTGATGGATTTGCGACGCCCGGCACAAACTCCCACGCCTCATCCGACGTGAACGCCAGAATCGGCGCGAGCAGACGACACAATCCAGCGACGAGCTGGCAGAGCGCCGTCTGCGTCGAACGGCGGCGCGGCGAATTCGCGGCGTCCGTGTAGAGCCGGTCCTTCACGAGATCGTGATACTGTGAGGACAACTCCACCGCCACGAACTGGCTGATGCGCTGGTACACAACATGAAACTCGTAGTTGTCGTAGGCTGCGAGCACATCGCGTTCGAGCTTCGCGAACTCGTTCAGAATCCAGCGGTCGAGTCCGGTCAGGTCCTTGTCCGCGACGGCGTGGTGCGACGGATGAAAGTCGTAAAGGTTCGAGAGCTGATAGCGCAGCGCGTTGCGGATGCCGCGGTAGGTTTCGGAAACTTTCTTCAACCGCTCTTCGCTCACCACGATGTCGTTGCGATAATCCTGCGAAGCGACCCACAGTCGAACCACGTCCGCACCGTGGGCTTTGATGTAGGCCTCGGCCGTCTGCGGTTTGACGTAACCGCCCTGGCCCTGCTTGCTCTTGGAAATCTTTTCGCGGTCTTCATCGACCATGAAGCCATGCGTGAGAACGGATTTATAAGGCGCCGCACCGTTGCCGGCGAGCGACAGCAAGAGCGAGGACTGAAACCAGCCGCGATGCTGATCGGAGCCTTCGAAGTAAATGTCGGCCTGGAACAGCTTCTCCTTTCCGGAGATCTCCGGCCGTCGAGCGGTCACGGAACGCGATGACGATCCGGAATCAATCCATACGTCGAGCGTGTCGTTGGACTTGGTCGCAGCGTCGGCGCCGGTCCAGTTCTTTGGCTTGAGCAACGACCACAGTTCAGCCGCGGATTTCTCGAACCAGACATTCGAGCCGTGTTGTTCGACGAGCGCCGCAGCATTGCGAACAATGTCGGCATTCAGGATCGCGTTCCCTTGCGCATCGTAGAAGGCCGGAATGGGCACACCCCAGGTGCGCTGACGCGAAATGCACCAGTCCGGGCGCGATTCGACGGCGCCCTTGATGCGGTTCACGCCCCAATCGGGAACCCATTTCACGCGGTCAATTTCGGCGAGCGCCTGCTGGCGGAATGTTTCGGGTTTCGGATTTCGGGTTTCGAGTTGTTCCGCGCTCCGCGCTGCGCGTTCCGCGTTTGGAACATGATCGATTTTGATAAACCACTGATCCATCGCGCGAAAGATCACCGGCGTCTTGCTGCGCCAGCAGAACGGGTAGCTGTGCGCATACGACTCTGAATGAACCAGCCGATGGTTCGTGCGCAGGAGATTCAGCACGGCTTCGTTTGCTTCGCTCTTGCCATCGCCTTTTTCCAGAATCGATTTGCCGATGAGGTCAGGGCCGATTTGCTGATCCAGAGGCAGGTCGTTGGTCGCGGCCAATTTTCCATCGTCGTCGACCGGCGAATAGATCGGCAGGCCCACTTGCCGTCCAAGATTGTAGTCCTCGAGGCCGTGACCCGGCGCGCAATGCACGAAGCCGGTGCCGGTGCTGTTGTCCACGAATGAATCGCCCGCGTGGAGCTTGCCCGTGCGATTGACGAATGGGTGCTGATACTCCAGCCCGTCGAGTTGTGAACCCTCGATCGAACGCATGATTTGATAACCATTCCAGCCGCACTTCTCGGCGAGACTGGGCAGCAGCATGGTGGAAACGATGTAGGCCTCGTCGTTCACCAGAACTTGCGAGTAGCTGAACGTGGAGTTGTAAGCGACGGCGAGGTTCGCCGGCAATGTCCACGGCGTCGTGGTCCAGATGACAATGAACGTGTTCGGCTCGCCCACGACCTGGAACTTCACATAGACGCTCGTGCTGATGTGTTCGTTGTATTCGACCTCGGCCTCGGCGAGCGCCGTCCGCGCCGGGATGCTCCACCAGACCGGCTTCTTGCCGCGATAGACGAAACCCTTCTCGACGATGTCTGCGAACAACCGCAGCTCATCGGCTTCGTATTCCTTGTTCAGGGTGAGGTAGGGATTGTCCCAATCGCCCAGGATGCCGAGCCGTTTGAATTGCGTGCGCTGAAGGTCGATGTATTTGCGCGCGTAAGCATCGCAGGCTTTGCGGATGGTCGCGGCATCGGCGCTCGTGTTGCCCGCCTTGCGCAGCTCCTGCGAAACTTTGAATTCGATCGGCAGCCCATGACAGTCCCAGCCCGGCACGTAGGGCGCGTTGAGTCCACGGAGTGATTTGTATTTAACGATGATGTCTTTGAGAATCTTGTTCAGCGCCGTGCCGATGTGGACGTCGCCGTTCGCGAACGGCGGCCCATCATGAAGGACAAACTTCTCGGCGCCGGAACGCGCCGCCTGAATGCGCCCGTAGAGATTTTCCTTCTCCCACTTTTGCAGGCGCTGTGGTTCGCGCGCGACCAGATCGGCCTTCATCGCGAAGTCCGTGCGCGGCAGGTTCAATGTATTCTTGTAGTCCATCCGCTTCCCAAAGAGCGCGCACAGTAGCCATCGGGGGAGGGCGAATCAAGGTGCCACGTGCGAGCTTTGACTGAGGGACGAGTTGCACGAGTCCCTGATCTTCGCGGTTTCGATTTTGAGGAACTCGCGGAGGTCGTTCCTCCAACAGGTTTGCAGCGCGCAGGCGCGGACGGTAGAGTCGCGGGGCATGGAACAATTGGAACGGCCGCCCGTGGCAGAAGCGGAAATCCGGCGGCGCATTCAGGAGTTGATCGAACTCAAAGGCAGCGGCGCCAATCCCGACCTCGTTGCCGACATCATCGAAAATGCACTGAAGATGTTGCGCGATGTGACGGACCGCGGCGACGCGCGCGTGATGGCCATCGCCATTCGCGAGTTACGGCTCGCCTATAAGCTTTTCCAACCTTACGGCGACAAGCGAAAAGTCACGATTTTCGGCTCCGCGCGAACGCTGCCCACCAAGACCGAGTATCAGCAGGCGACCGATTTCGCGCGCAAGATCGCGGCGGCGGGGTGGATGGTCATCACGGGCGCCGGGCCGGGAATCATGCAGGCCGGCCACGAAGGCGCGGGGTTGGAGAACAGCTTCGGTGCGAACATTCGCCTGCCCTGGGAACAATCGGCGAATCCTGTCATTTCGAAGGACAAGAAGCTGATCACCTTTCGCTATTTCTTTACGCGCAAGCTCACGTTTGTACGCAACTCGGATGCGATCGTTTTGTTCGCGGGCGGCTTTGGGACGCTCGACGAAGGCTTCGAAGCGCTCACGCTGATGCAAACCGGCAAAAGCCGATTGATGCCCCTCATCATGCTCGATCCGCCCGGCGCCGATTATTGGCTCACCTGGGACCGAACGATTCGCGAGCACCTCTTGCGGAACAAACTGATCTCGGTCGATGACCTGCACCTCTACGAATGCACGGACGACGTGGACCACGCCGTGAAAGTGATTACCAAGTTCTATCGCAACTATCACTCCATGCGTTTCGTGCACGACAAGCTGGTGATTCGCTTGCGGCACACGCCTTCCGAATCAGCGTTGCGCGCACTCAACGAGGATTTTGCCGACATCATCGTTGGCGCAAAGATCTGTGTGTGCGATCCGTTCCCCGACGAGCGGGAAGACAACCAGCATCTGGACTTGCCGCGCATCTGTTTTGATTTTGACCGGCGGCACTATGGGCGGCTTCGGCAACTCGTGGATGTGTTGAATACGTACTGAGCAGCGAATCGCGCCGTCAGTTCAGTTCCTCGCTCCGTGGAACAATTCATCCACGGCGCACAACGCACCGACAGTAAAGATGAGCGGGTAAAGCCGTTCAAAGTACCAAAGCTTCGCGAAGTAAAAGCCGATCGGGGACGGCTCCCGCCATTCGCCATTTTCAATGCGAAGGATCAGCCATTCCGCACCGCGCGCGATGCCGCCGCGGACAACCGCGCTCTGTGATGAAAATGCCGATGCGACGGCCAGGGCTTCGAGGGCCAACGCTGTTTCTTCGATGGACGCGAGGCCGTTTTTTTGTGCGCTCCAGCTTCCGTCTCCATTCTGAATCGAGAGCAGAAACCGGACGCCGCGTTCCTGCATGTCCGCTGCGACTTCATAGCCGGCGATGGCTTTCAGGACGCGCGCGGTGCCGTACGTCGGATTCACGTCATCGGCTACGTGCTGATTGCCGAACCACAACGGCAGCCATGACCCGTCCGGATTTTGTGCTCGGCGCAAAAACTTCAAAGCCCGTATCCGCGCGGCGCGCATGCGCCGATCCATCGCACCATCAAATGCGTGCTTCCAGTCCGTCCAGACGCGCAACGCATGCGCGGTGATGTCCGCGCTGCTGCGATCGAAAGGCAGCGCGCCCCAACCGCGACAAAATGTTGGCACGCCGCCATCCCGATTCTGTAGCTCCAGCAACCAGCGAATGCCTGCTTCCGCGGCGGGCAGGATTTCCTTGTCTTCACACCCATCGAGTTTCCCCAACTTTGCCAAAGCGAGCAGCGCTCCCGCGGTGTCATCGGCGTCGGGCACGCCGCCCGGCAAATCCGTCCACGCCCAACCGCCCGGCGCGGCGTGAGTGTAGGGATGCTCCTTGCGATATTGTTGGCCCAACAACCAGCCAAGCGGTTGAGAGTCGAGACCCGGGACTTGAGAATATGGAACAGCTTCGATGGCCAGCGTTGTGCACCACGTCGAAAGATTCGTATCGATGGGCCAACTGCCGTCTCGACGCTGAGACTTCAGCAAAAACTCCAGACCGCGTTGCGCGACGATGTGTTTCGCCTGACCGCTGCCTGCGAGGCTCATGGTGACAAAACTGGTGAGCGGAGTGGCTTCAAGGAATCCGCCGTTGGCCGGCTGAATTTCAGTCAACACGCGCAAAGTTTTCCTCCGGGCGGCGTTACGAAGAATGCGGATGATGGGATTGCTCGAAGGAGCGTGAACATGACGGGCTTGTCCGATGGCAATCAACGCGGGCAACGCATAACTCACGACGGGTAGACGGAGCGCTGCGAACAATTGGTGCGGACAGGCCGCGAGTTCAAAGGGGAGTGGAATGACATGGCGCCACGCATCGTGTCCGTTTCCCAAACGCCCCGCCAGGGCGCACATCGTCAGGATGGGAACGGAGAACGTGCGGTCCTTGCCGTAACGCGCGATGATGGCGCGACTGAGTTGGTCGGGGTCAATGCCGCCGGCCTTTTTTGTGAGCCAATTCTCTGCGGCGCAAACGGTGGTCAAAAATTTTTCGTCTGCACCCGGCACCGCGCCGAATGCCGCCCAGCAAAGAGTCGTGGTGCTGATATTGCTCAGGCTCTTCGTTGTATCACCCCAACCACCGTCGACATTGGCGTTCGCCCCAAGCCATTGAAGGCCGGAGTCGATGGCGGATTGCGCGTCGCGGCTTGCGGATGGGAAAGAGGCACCGTGGCGCAGCGCGACAGCGAGGGCGGTAACGGCCGTTGCGGTTGAAAGCGCGCTGCTGGAAAGTTGGCCTTCCCAATAGCCCTTCTGGTTTCGTTCCGCGAGCAGCGCGGCCGTCGCCTTGTCGAGCGCGCTGCGGAGACGTGACTGAAAATGCGCATCCCTCACAAACACGTTCGTCGATAAGGGTTCGGTAGCCGTGCCATCACTTCGCCAATGGCGAGAAAAGGTTCGGCACGTTCGTGGCAATGGGAGTGGAAAACGCGTCGAACTGAATACGGACATCAAACAACCCATCCCCGTTGGCGTCTCGAAGCTCTTCGCGCAGAACACCTCTCTGGAAGAACTGCCGAAGGAGGACAACGTTTGTGCCGTTCGGTTTCCAGTCCATTTGCAGGGTGAGGCCGTTTGTGTAGGTGACGTTCACATCGCGAACGCCATTATAGTCGGTGTCCAATTCACCGTGGCTGACGAATCCTTTCGACGAATACGCCAGCCACCCATCCACGCGCCCATCGAAATTGTCATCCTCTTCACCACGCCACGCCACTTCGTCCTTGTAGAACGTCCAGGAATCCCAACGGCCATCGCCATTCCGATCATACCGCGCTTCCGTCAACTTGCCTTTTTTCCAGATGATTTCCTGCTCGGAGACACCGTCCTGGTCATCGTCATAACGGTAGGTCCGGTCACGATACTTCTCGTAGCGGGTGTAACTGAAATACAATAACGCGCCCAGAATGGCTCCGATGATCAATCCAGAATTGAATCTCGCCACGCGGGGCGGCGGCGCCTTGCTTGATTCGTGCTCTGGAAATGACTCTGCCAGGGGTTCGGGAGGTGCTGTTTCTGACTCCAGATATTCGCGGGCAGCCTCAGCGTCCATCGGATCCACGAGCAGCTTGATCAAACCAAGCGGCGGATACATGCCGCCCGCATCGTCCGAAGTCACCAGGCAATCAATGCCGCGGCTGCGCAACTGGCTCGCCGCAAAACCAGCCGCCGTCGTGTTGGGGAACGTCTTCAACACGATGGCCTTCGTCGGATCCATGGCGGAGTCTAACTACTCCCGTCCTGCAGCAGCAATGAACGGTTTCAGCTCTCTCATCAATTGCGCGAACCCTTCCAGCGTCACCTGCTGCTGGCCATCGCTCCAGGCTTCGGCCGGGTTCGGGTGAACTTCAATGAGCAACGCGTCCGCGCCCATGGCCGCCGCGCCCTTGCACATGGCGGCGACGAGGTCGGCCTTGCCCGCGCCCTGGCTCGGATCGATCACGATCGGACAGTGCGATTCCATTTTGATGATGGGAATGGTCGAGAGATCGAGCGTGTTGCGCGTGTAGGTTTCGAACGTGCGAATGCCGCGCTCGCAGAACATCAGGTTGGCGTTGTTGTTCGCCAGCACGTATTCGCCGGCAAGCAGCCATTCCTCGATCCGCATCGAGAGCCCGCGCTTGAGCAGCACCGGCTTGCCCGTCTTCGCAGCCGCGATGAGCAATTGAAAGTTCTGCGCGTTGCGCGCGCCAATTTGGAGAATGTCCGCGTACTGCGCGACCATTTCCGCGTGCTGTTCCGAAAGAAGTTCCGTGATGACGGCCAGGCCCGTCTCGCGCCGCGCTTTGGCGAGGAGCTTCAATCCTTTTTCGCCGAGCCCTTGAAATTCATACGGCGACGTGCGCGGCTTGAACGCGCCGCCCCGCAGCACCGTGGCCCCGGCTTTGGCCACGGCTTCGGCCGTCGTCATCAATTGCTTCTCACTCTCGACGGAACACGGACCGGCCATGACCACGAACTTTCTTCCGCCAATCACGGTTCCATTCGGCAATTGGATCCTGGAGTTCGCTTTGTGCGCCTCGCGGCTGACGAGCTTGAAGCGCTTTTGCACCGCCATGACCTTCTCGACCTGCGGCCAGGTGACCAGCGAGTGCAGGTCCTGATGCGTGCGTTCATCACCAATGGCGCCAATCACGACCCGCTCCACGCCGCGCATGACGTGCGGCTTGTAGCCGAGCTTTTTGATTTCGCGAAGCACCGCTGCTTCGTCTTTTTTCGATGTGTCCGGTTTGAGAACGATAATCATAGTTCAATGGGTTGGCCGGAGGTTGTCACAAAAAAGCCGCAGGTGGCGACCTGCGGCATTCAGCGCTGTTAACGCAGCCTCCGCAGAAACGCCCGGCTAAAGTAGCCGGCGAATCGACCATGCGACCAATCGCTGCGTGACAACATGGCGGCAGGCTAACAAAGGGCAGCCAGCGGTCAAAGATCAAACCATGCCATGGCCTTGTTCCTGAGGCGCGGGTTTCTGTCGCACGGCCGCAGACACTCCGCTATCACTTCCCCATGAAGCCATTTGTTCGTGCCGCCCTGCTGCTTGCGCTGCTCGCTTCCGCGGCGCTCGCCGACAAGGTGGATGAGTTCGTGAAGGCGGAGATGGAGAAGCGCCAGGTGCCCGGCGTGGCCTTGACGATCGTTCGCGCCGGCCAGGAAGCCAAAACCGCCGCTTATGGTTTCGCGAATCTTGAACTCAAATCACCGGCTCGCGCCGAAACCGCTTTCGAAATTGGTTCGCTTACCAAGCAATTCACCGCCGCTTGCATTCTCCTGCTCGCGCAGGATGGCAAGCTCTCCATCGACGACAAAATCAGCCGGCACCTTGCCGACACTCCGTCCGCCTGGAGCAACATCACCATTCGCCATCTGCTCACGCACACTTCCGGCATCAGGAATTACACCGGGCTGAATGGCTTCGAGCTGACCAAACACTTGACCCAGGCGCAATTCATCAAAGCTATAGGCGCGCAGCCGATGGACTTCGCGCCGGGCGACCAGGCGAAATACTGCAACTCCGGCTTCAACCTGCTCGGCTTCATCACCGAGAACGTCAGCGGGAAAAACTACTGGGCGTTTCTTGCCGAACGCATTTGGGGTCCGCTCGGCATGAATTCTTCCACCAACCGCGACCCGGTCATCATCGTCCCGAATCGCGCGGACGGTTACGTCCGCAAAAAGAACGCGATGCAAAACCGCGACAGCGATTTGACCGACGTCTTTTCCGCCGGCGCGATCGTTTCGACCGTGGGCGATTTAGCAAAATGGAACGCCTCGCTCGACACGGACAAGCTGCTCAGCGCCTCCAGCAAAATGCAGATGTGGACTCCCGGAAAGTCGAACGACGGGAAAGAGACCCAGTACGGCTTCGGCTGGCGCATCGGCCAGCTGGACGGACACAAAAACATCGGGCACAGCGGTTCCACTTCCGGGTTCTCCGCCAGCCTCCAACGTTTTCCCGACGACAAGCTCGCCGTCATCGTCCTGTGCAATTCCGACGAGCCGAACATCGCGACTACACTGGCGAAAGCCATTGCGGGTTTTTATTTCGGGGAGAAAAAGACAACCACGCCTTAAACCCTTGTGCACAACGGGCGGCATCATTACTCTTGAGTCACCTTCAGTCCCTTTTTCCTGAGCAGCTCCACCACGCCCTCTTTGCCGACCAGATGGGCCGCGCCGACGATGACAATGGCATTCTTCTTCCCGCGCGCCAGTTCTTCAATCTTTGGAATCCAGGCCTGGTTTCTATCCGTCAGCATCCGTTTGTAAATGGCGGGCGACTCCTTCATCGCTTCATTGAGCAGCTTTTCCAGTTTTGGCGCATCGCCGGTCTTCCAGGCCTTGAGCATGTCCGCCAAATCGTTCTTCAGATTCTCCATGTCCTTGAGCGTCGATTTCATGAGCGCCTCGCCTTCCTCCTTCGTGAAGCCGGTCAGGAGATTGATTTGAAACTCGACCGGTTCGAGCGGGACGATCTCTTTGCCCGACCGGCGGGCCAGCGCGAAGAAATGTTTGTCCACGCCCGCGTCGGATTCCAAACCAAGCTTTTGCGTTTCGAGCATGGCGATGGTCACCGCCGCCATGCCGGGCGTGAACTGGTCGAACATTTCCGGCGGCAGGCCGGACTCGCTCACATGCTTCGTCCACATTTTGTAAACCTCCGGCGACAACACCTTGCTCAGCGTTTCGCCTTCGGGCAGCTGACTCTTGCTCAGCAGCTTCATGGCGGTGGCGGGGTCCTCCAGCGCAGCGATGTCGGTTTCGAATGCCACGACACTGGCATTGGAGAAGGCGCTCTCAATGGGCGCCGCCAGCGGGTAATCCGACTTTTTCAACACATGCACCGAGCCAAGCAGGTAAACCGAGTTCTGTTGCCCCTGCACTTTCCACAGCGTGTGCCGCGCGGTCGCTGCAGGCTGTGCGCAAAGTGGAACGGCAAGACAAATGAAAGCGAGGAAGGAGAACCAACGTTTGTTGATGCGCATGCTTCGGAGCTTAACGGTCCGGACGCGTATTGCCAGAGTTCCTGCCGCTTCTTCTCATAACGGTAATCGATCTCTTACGCTGGACCGTCACCCAAAAGCCGGAGCAGGATTTCGAAAAAGGCATCGATGACTTGAAGACCGACAAACCAGCGGTGGCTGGACGATCGCGATGATCAATGTGCTGCCGAACCGGACGGTGGACCTGCACTTCAGCGCTCCGCACGGCACGAAATTCACAATTGAATTCAAGCTCCTGGGCGCGGCGAGCTTCACGGTGTTGGCGGACAATTGGGCGGCAGCGACTTTTCAACATCAGGTCGGCGCCGCGGGCACCTACGTGTTCGTGGTGACACCGAAGAACTCCACCGGCTCCGCTCCGGCGAGCGCGCCGGTCGCAGGTGGCGGTGCCGTAAAGACGCTTTTCCGCGCGCGATGGGAAAACAAAACGACGCGCGGCGCTGGTGTGCAATCAGTTCCGCGCGAAGTCCCCGTCCTGGGTAGGACGGGGTTTTGTTTCGCTCCGTGGTTTCATTTGCGGATTTCGAATTCCGGGCGACGGGTGGGTGTGGAGAGTTTGTGGCGGTATCATGGCATTGATTGGCTTGGCATCATCTTCTCAATGCTTTCGACCTACTATCTCGGCAAGAAGCGCAAGCGTGGGTTCCTGCTCGGCATCGTGGGCAACATTGCGTTCGTGGCGTTTGGCGTGATGGCGGAGAGCGCGGCCAACGTGGTGGCGAATGGCAGTTACCTGATTCTGAATTCGCGCGGCTGGTGGAAGTGGCACAAGAAGCCGCCGACGGAAAAAGAGTGATTACCGCTCGGCCAGGATCAGCCGCAAGTCGTCCGCAAATTTTTCGAACTCAGTGCTGGCATCCGCGCCCGGCGGCAAGCGCAGCAGCGCCGATGGATGAATGGTCACGAGCGTGCGGCCGAAGTTTGAATTGAGAAAATGTCCGCGCGTCTCCGTAATGCGAATCGGCGCCTCGAACAGAGAACGCGCCGCGGTGGCGCCGAGCGCCACGACCAGTTGAGGCTTCAACAAATCAAGCTCGGCTTCGAGCCACGGACGGCAGGCCGCGATGTCGCGTGCGCTCGGCGTTTTGTGAATGCGCCGTTTGCCGCGCGGCTCCCATTTGAAGTGTTTCACGGCGTTCGTGACGTAAAGCTGGGCGCGGTCAACGCCGGCTTGTGCGAGGGCGCGGTCGAGCACCTGGCCTGCCGGGCCAATGAACGGCTTGCCGGCGAGATCTTCGTCGTTCCCCGGTTGTTCGCCGACGAGCATGACACGCGCGTTCAATGGACCTTCGCCGAACACGGTGCAGGTTGCGTTCTTCCAAAGCGGACAGGCCCGGCACGTGCTCGCCGCGTCGCGGAGCACGGACCAATCGGCGGTCCTCGGCGGTTCAGCGAGCGAATAGTCGCCGTCATGGATGCGTTGCGATTCGCTGCGCGCGATCATCGAGTTCACACGCAACGGTGCATGCGCGAGGAGTGAACCAATGGCTTTGGCTTCCGGCAGATTTTTCCAATTCCGCACCGGCATCTGCGCTTTCATCGCGCGCACTTTCACGCGCACCGGGTTGAAGATGCTCGAGTAGTAAGTGACCCAGAGCGGTTCGACGTCATCGGCCACCGGCGCGGCCGATTTGTCCACGCCCGCGCTGAAACGGATCTCTTCGCCATCCCAGTGCATGCAACGTTTCGGAGTGAGGATGCTCCAGCGCATGTTCGTGAAGCGGTCCGCAAAAAACTTTTCGTTCAAGTGAACTGAATCGTGCTCAGGCTCGTACCACGCCACGAACCACGGCTCGCCCTCAAGCTGCGTCTCGCGAAAGCGGATGTATTGGCGCATGCGGTAGGCATCCTTGTGCACTTCCTTCTCGAAGTGCCGCAGCCCAATGACATCGGCGTCTGTGGGAATTTCGAGCAACTTCGGTTCGCCATGCGTCAGTCGCCACAGGACGCGATAGAGCAAGGGCCACTTCGCTTCATCTGAGTGCAGGGCAATGACGCGTGCGATGCCGAGGAATGCAGCGGGGACACGAAAGGCGGAGCGCGCTGTCTTCACAGCGGCTCTAGCGCTCACGACCTTCGTTGCGGCGGGCGGCACGGTGAACAAATCGAGCGAGGGTTCACTCGCACTTGAACTCCACGCGACTTCGCTCGGCGGCAACTCCGCGCGCAATGCCTCACGGGCGGCTGGTTGCCACCCTTCAAACGTCGGCTCGAAGGCGATGGCCTTCATAGCTGGCCGTTCAGCACCGAAGCCTCGGGCGCGCCGAACAAATCCATTTGCTCCGGGGGCGGCGTGAGCCGCGAGAGCAATCGCTCGCTGTCCAGCTCGCGCCCGGGGTGATGGTCCGCTGCTTCGATGAACGGCAGCGCCTTCTTCATCGGCACGCGCAACCGAATCAAGTCCGCCAGCCGCACGCTCGACCAGCGGCGGGCCTGAAGGATGCGGTCCACATTCTTCACGCCGAGTCCCGGCACACGCAACAGCAGGTGACGCGGCGCTTTGTTGAGATTGACGGGAAACCAGTGACGATTCCGCAGCGCCCACGCGAGTTTCGGATCCATGCGCAGGTCGAGATTAGGAACGGTGTCATTCGTGAGTTCCTTCGCCTTGAAGCCGTAGAAGCGCATCAGCCAATCGGCCTGATACAAACGATGTTCGCGCACAAGCGGCGGTGCGATGAGCGGCAGCTTGCTCGACGCGCTCGGGATGGGACTGAACGCGGAGTAGTAGACGCGACGCAGTTTGTATTTCGAGTAAAGCGTCGTGGCACGTTCGAGAATGGTGTGATCGGGCGCGTCCGTGGCGCCGACAATCATCTGCGTGCTTTGTCCAGCGGCAGCGAAGCCAATGTCCTTCCCACCGTTCTTCCGCTCGGCAGCACTTTCATCAATGCGCTCCTTGATCGCGCCCATCGCCTCTTGAATGCGTTCGGTGTTTTTCTCAGGCGCGAGTTGCGTCAGATCCGCAGGGCGCGGCAGCTCGATGTTGATGCTGATGCGGTCCGCGTAACGCCCGGCCTCATCGATGAGCGTCTGGCTCGCTTCCGGAATCGTCTTGAGGTGGATGTAGCCTTTGAAGTCGTGTTCGACGCGCAGCTTGCGCGCCACGGCGACGACCTGCTCCATCGTGTAGTCCGGATTGCGAATGATGCCCGAGCTGAGAAACAGCCCTTCGATGTAGTTGCGCCGATAGAAATCGAGCGTGAGCTGCACGACCTCGTCGGGCGTGAAACGCGCGCGGGGCACATCGCTCGACACGCGATTCACGCAATAGAGGCAATCGTAGATGCAGTAGTTCGTGAGCAGGATTTTCAGCAGCGACACGCAACGGCCATCGGGCGTGAAGCTGTGGCAAATGCCGGCGCCGGTCACGGACCCGACTCCTTTGCTGCCGCGCGAAGTCCGTTTCACGCCGCTGTTGCTGGCGCAGGAGGCGTCGTATTTGGCGGCGTCGGCCAGGATTTCGAGTTTGCGCTGCACGTCCATTTATCAGAGGCGGAATGTAATTCACCTTGCGTGCCGCACAACCTGCCGGGCGATTCGCAGCTGTTCTTTTCAATCCTGCCGCGGCTGGAGAAGTTTCGCAGGCCCGTGATGGCAAACACAACTGAGACGGAATGGAACCGCGTTACTTAAAGGCCGCCTCCAGCACGCTACGGCCATCCTTCACCGTTTCCTTGAGACCGTTGCCATTCGCCGCCGCGTCGGCCACATAAACACCCGTGAGCACGCGATCATACAGGGCGATGCCGCGCAGCCCCACCAGCACCTTCATGTCTGGCGCGCCCGCATTCTGGCGGCGCAACGCCGATTCCGTCATGCCCCACGCCAACGTAGCCAGTGCATCCTTCGCTTCCGCCTTGAAGCGTCGCAACTCCGGCACATGCACCATCACAATGCATTGCCCGTCGCGCAGGTCACAATAGGTGAGGAACTCATGCCCGCTCATCGACATCCCGTTTTTCTTTCCACCTTCGAAAGCGGCCTCGCGCACCACCTTCAAAGCGCGAGACACCTCGCTCGCCACGGCGACGGCTTTGTCTGAGTTACCGAAGGCAACTTGATCGTGGTACGAGCTGATCTTGTCGTTGGCCGTTTCGAATGCTGAACGCGTCCGCGATGAAGCCGAACCTGTGCCCAAGCCTACCACCAAAGGGAGCATGACCAGTGAGAAGAGCAATACCGGGGTCGCAATCAGCGCTACGCGGAAAGTTTTCATCAACCCACCGGCAGGCGCGGGCTTCTGCCGGCGAGAGAGAAGGGCGCGGGCTGCCGGCGCGCCGTATTTCTCCGTCAATACTTCGAGTGTCACGTCCTTGCCGCCGCGAGCGTTCGTAATCAGAGCGGCGATGGTCCAGATCGGTCCCCACGGAATGCCCCACCAGCCCAGCGTGCCTGAGATCAGGGAAAACTTGATGGCATCTCCGGCGCCGTCCTGGTCGCCGCGGAGAAACGTGATCTCGGACGAACGACGAAATGTCAGCACCAGGACCGAAATGCAATACGAGTAGAGCACGAATCGACCGCCCGCTTCCACCGCGCGGGCCAATTCGTCCTGCGGCACAGCCGACAATGGGGTGCGGGTGAGCGGTGGCCGGACACCTGAAGGCGCTGTGGATATGACCGGCGGTGTTGCGGCCGTCGCCGACGGGAGATAATCGGCGACCCGGACCCAGCCAGGCGCGCCATCCACGAGGATGTCATCAGTGTCGAGCACGCCGCCGTAACGGCGCATCTCTGGCAGAGAGGAGAGTGGATACGGGCCCTGCTTTTGACCGTCTCGCGACAGAAAGAAGTTCATAAGGAATGGCCGACGCTGACAGACCCAACTCGGATGATGAAGTACATTTGCAGCTAAGGCGCCGGACTTTCAACGCGGCAACCATTCGGAGAAACGCGTCGTTGTGTGGCAGACTGCATGTTCCGCACCTCCCGTCGCTACCGTGAGCGCTGCCATTCCAAACCCGGACGGTCCACTCGGAATTGCACGAGACGGCGGCGTTTCACTTCGGTGACATACGCCGTGCGTCCATCCGCACCGCCGAAGCAGATGTTGCTCGGCATCGGTCCGAGCACATCGATTTCTTTCAGCACTTCACCTTTCGGAGAAAGCTTCACCACGGTTCCCTTGCCATGGCGCGTGATGTAGAGATTGCCATCCACGTCGCAGCGCATGCCATCGAAGCCGTGGTCATCAAATTTTTTCAGCAACCGCTTGTCAGTCAAACTTCCATCGCTCGCGATGGTGAAGGCCCACACGTTGCGCTGGACACTTTCATTCACGTAAAGGGTTTTGCCGTCGGGGCTGGCGTCGAGGCCGTTGCTCGTGCCCATGTTCTCCGCCACGCGCTTCGCCGTGCCGTTCTTATCGATGCGCCAGACTTGGCCGGTATCGTTTTTCCACTTCGGATCGCTGGCGTAGAGCGTGCCGTCCGCCATCATGGCCAGGTCGTTCGGCTGATTCATTTCATCGTTGTGCGCGAACACCGTGATGGCGCGAGTCGGGGGATCGATTCGCAAAACATTGTGGCCCACGTAGTCCGCGACAAACATCGCGCCGCTGCGATCGAAGCGAATGCCGTTTCCGACGCTCTTGCCCGGCAACTCGACGAACACGGTGGCTTTGCCGTCCGGCGTGACCTTTCCGATGGTCTGTTGCCGGGCGAAATTGACGACGTAAATATTGCCCTGAGCATCACACGCCGGTCCTTCAATGCCCTCAGTGAAGGCGCCTTCTTCGGTCAACGGAGTCGCGACGAAGAGAGTCTCCGTTTTTTCTGCCGCGACGATGGGCGCGGCGAGCACCCCGTTGAGCAGTGCGATTGCAATGAGAGAATTGAATTTCATTTGGGCTTTGATCGAACTTTGCAGGGCGCAGCAATCTGTGCAAGCACCCTCGCATTATTGGGAGTGGCGCTCTCAACGGCAGCTGGCTAGCCTCGAACACGAACGGCCATGATGAACTTTGTTCGCTCTGTCATCTGCTGTGGTGTTTTCTGCGCCGGCGCGAAATCCGCATTGGCCGGAGCCATTGTCGAAGGCACGGTTCTCCTTCCCAAACCGGCCTCGGGAGCGGTCACTCCTTCGCGTTACCAGAATAAAACTCCGGGTGAAGTCGGTCCGCCGGAAAAGCCCGTGGCGGTGGTTTATCTCGAAGGAACTTTCCCGACGGCGACGCGAACGAACGCTTCAGTCTCGGCCAAAGTTCTCCAGGAACATTTTCAATTCTCGCCCGCGGTGTTGCCGGTTCGGACCGGAACAGCCGTGGAGTTTCCGAACCTGGATGATTCGTATCACAACGTATTTTCGTATTCGAAGCCGAAACGGTTCGACCTGGGACGTTATCGCAGCGACGAGAAGCCCGCGGCGGTCGTCTTCGACAAGCCCGGCGCGGTCAAACTCTACTGCGAAATTCACGAGCACATGCGCGGCGTGGTCCTCGTGCTCGACACGCCGCATTTCACGAGGACCGATACGAACGGAATTTACCGACTCGAAAACCTGCCCGCCGGAAAGTTCGTGCTCAAGGCCTGGCTGAACGAGTCGAAAGTCGTCGAACGACTCGTCGAGTTGCGCGATGGCGAGACGCTGAAGGTAAATTTCGCGGACAAATAATCGCCATGCCGCGCCTGACCTTTCGCACCAAGCTGCTCCTGGCGATGGCGCTCGTCGTGGCCGGCGTTTCCGCGGCGACCTTGCTCGTGACGCAGCAGCGCGTGCAGGTCAATTACGAACGGATGTTCCGCAAGCAGTTCGAGCGGCAAATCGGTTACTTCACCGCGTTACAGGACGCCCGGCTCGCCGCGATCAAGGAACAGTGCCTGAAATTCTCGCACTCCGTCCGCCTCATCGCGGCGATGGACCAGCCGGAGATTGACACGACGGATCTCTATCAGATTGCGGAAGGTGAATTGCGCGAGGTCTGGGGCGACTTGATTGGCGGCCGCCGCACGGCCGGTCCTGTGCCGACGCGCAAACTGCGCGCCGCGTTTTTCCGGTTCCTTGATGCCAAAGGCGAAGTGCTGCCGCCGCCGCAAAACTTGCGCGGGCGCGCGCTGAGTCCGCTCATGAAGCGCCATCTCGAGTCCAAGCTGGTCTTCGTGAATCAGGCGCTCGCCGCTGCCGAGCCGCAGCAAGTGGGTTATCTCGCCATCACGGTTGAAACCAACGAATTCATTCCGCGCCAACCCGGGTTGCGCCGTGCCGGTTCGCTGCCGCGCATCAAAACCGACGAGGACGAATCTCCGACGTTGCAGGAGGTGATCGTCACAAAAGTCGTTGACCCGGCCAGCGGGCGAACCCTCGGCGCACTCGTCTTGGGTTTCCCGTTGCCCGACCTGGTGCCGCAACTGAAGGAAACCGAAACCAACAACGCCGTCATCCGATCGGAACTCATCCAGTCCGGGATCCTGCTGGACGATCGGCTCTACGCGAACGCAGACGCGATTCCTGATTCGCTCGGCGCCGTCGTGGCGGAGAAAGTGAGCGAGCACATTCGCGCGACACCACACAGCCCGGCCGATTTCAGTTTCCGAATCGAGAACGCCCCGTACCGCGCCTTCTACGAATTGATGAATGGGCATTCGTCCTTTCCGCCGGCGTATCAGGTCTGCCTTTATTCGATGAAGGAAGCGCAGCGCGAACAAAGCAATTTGCGCGGAAAGATTCTCCTGTCGGGCGGCGCGGCGCTGGCTGTCGGCCTGATCCTGAGCCTTTTCATCTCGCAAGGTTTAAGCGCGCCCGTGCGCGACCTCGTGGCGGGCACCGGTGAAATCCAGCGCGGGAATTTTCAGTTCAAAGTTCCCGTCCGCAGCCGCGATGAAATGGGCCGGCTGGCCGAGTCGTTCAACGAAATGGCCGATGGCCTCGCGCAAAAGGAAAAATACCGCACCGTGCTGAACATGGTGGCCGACGAGAAAATTGCCCGGCAACTCGTCAGCGGAGAGCTGACGCTGGGCGGTGAGATTCGCGAAGTAACCATTTTGTTTTGCGACATCCGCGGGTTCACGGCGCTGACGGAAAACATGCCGCCGTCCAACGTCATAGAGATGCTGAACGAACACATGACGGCGCTGACGCGCGTCGTGAAACAGCACAACGGGGTGCTCGACAAGTTCGTGGGTGATTTGTTGATGGCAATTTTCGGCGCACCGGTGAGCCACGAGGATGATGCGTTGGACGCGGCCCGCTGCTCGCTCAATCTCCTGCGCGAGCGCAAGCGGCTCAATGAAGTTTCGCGTCACAAGCTGGACATCGGGATCGGAATCGCGACCGGCAAAGTCGTGGCCGGCTGCATGGGATCGACCGACCGGCTCAATTACACCGTCCTCGGTGAACGCGTGAATCTCGCTTCGCGCCTGTGCGACCGCGCCGGGCCCGGCGAGGTATGGATTGATCAGACGACGAAGGAACAACTGGAAGGCCGGATCGTGGTTGAAGCGCTGACGGTGGTGCAGCTCAAGGGTTTTGCCCAAACGATTGACGCCTACCAGTTAATCGAGGTCGGCAACGCGGAACTCAAGGCATGAAGAGATTTTCCATTGTCGCGGTTTGCTTGACAGTCGCGTCGTTGTTGGCCGTTCCGGCGCGTGCCCAGGACTGGCTCGACAAGGTGGACGACGCGCTCTTTCTGCAAACGAGCGACGGCAACTACCGCGTTGATCTCAGCGGGTTGTTCGATCTCGAAGGCTACTACATCTATCGGCGTCCACCGGGTTTGATCTTCGGCGAAGATGAGGATTTCGTGAGTCCACGGTTGTCCCTGTTCCTGGATGCACGAGCGGGAAAACACCTGTACGCTTTTGTCCAGGCGCGGGCGGATCGCGGATTCGATCCGCGATCGGAAATTCGCGGCACACGTTTCGACGAGTACCTGTTACGCTACACGCCGCTCGATGACGCGCGCGTGAACTTGCAAGTCGGCAAGTTCGCCACCGTCGTCGGCAACTGGGTGCCGCGCCATCATTCGTGGGACAATCCATTCATCAATGCGCCGTTGCCGTACGAAAACATCACGAGCGCATCCGACCGGAAAATCGTGCCGGGACCCGCCCCGTTCCTGGGCCGGCGAGATGTGGCTGACAAAAAAAACATCTGGGTTCCGGTGATCTGGGGCCCGTCTTACGCCAGCGGCGCGGCGCTCTTCGGAACGGTCGAAAAATTCGACTACGCCGTGGAAGTGAAGAATGCGGCGCTATCGTCGCGGCCTGAGTCGTGGGATGGACGCGATACCGATTGGGAAAACCCGACCGTGAGCGGGCGGATTGGTTTTCGCCCGAGCGCGTCCTGGAACCTGGGCGCATCCTTCAGCCGCGGCAGCTATTTGCAGCCGGATGCCGCGACATCGCCGAATTTTCCCGCCGGCAAACATCTCGACGACTTTGCCCAGACCACTTTCGCGCACGACATCAGCTATGCCTGGCATTATTGGCAGATTTGGGGCGAAGTATTCTTCTCACGGTTTGAAGTCCCGAACGTGGACGACTGCGACACGGTGGCCTACTACATCGAAGCGAAATACAAGATCACGTCGCAGCTTTTTGCCGCGGTCCGATGGAACCAACAACTGTTCGCCGACGTGCGCGACAACGCCGGCGGCGAAACAGCCTGGGACCGTGATTTCTGGCGGGTGGACACCGCGGTGGGCTACCGCTTCTCACGGCATTGGCAGGGCAAAGTCCAATACAGCTACAGTCGCCAAAAGGGTGATCTCCAGCAAGGCGAGCAACTCATCGCCGCTCAGCTCACGGTGAGATTCTAAGCCGTTGCCGAAATACAGACCTGTTGCCCGAAGCGATAAACGGAGCGCCGTCTAATCCCCTTCCTTGAACACCACATCGATCGCCAGGCCGGCCGCGAGCAGGAGGGCACTGGCGGCCTGGTTGGCCCCGCCGTCGTCGTTGATGGTGATGATGTAGTTGTCCGCCGAAGTAAAAAGTTCCTTGCCGAAGCCAGCCCACTTTTTCGTGACTTTGCCAATCTCGCGGCCTTGCTGGTTGAGGAATTGAAAGTCCCAGCCTTTCCAGTTGCCCTTCACTTGCGCCACCTGCTGGTTGGCATCGTCGAACACGTTGAACCCGCCGCCGATGGAGAAGAGTTTGCTTTTGAAATAGCCGAGCGATGTGCCGTCGCCCGTGACCACACGCACTTTCGAACGCAACAACGTGAACCCGCGAAAAATCGAGAGCACCGGCGGCAGCCCTTCCGCTTCGTAGATGTTCACGCGCGTCGGGATCTGATGCTTTTTGATGACCAGCCGCAGCCATTTCGCCCAGGCTGCCGGCTCTTCCTTCGCGATGCTGATGATCTGCTGGGTCATCGGATCAAGAATGTCGTAGGTATCGGTCAGCTTGAGCACGGCGACGCGTTCGCGAATGAAGAAGGAGGTTCGCTCCAGCAAACTGCGCTGGTTGGATGCTGGAGTGTAAGCAGCCGGCGGCGCTTCAGCCACGGCGAGGCCGCCGCCCGAATGCGTCCCCGAAACACGCAACGTCACGGGTGCAGCGGCCGCAGGTTGCGCCACGCTTTGCGACGCGATGACGGCATTGGCGCTCGCCGTCCCATCGACGCCGCAGGTCGGACATTGTACCGGCGTGGGCATGCGATTGTTGATCGGTTCAACGTCGAATTTGTAGCGGCTTCCACAGGCGCAGGAGACTTTGATTTCCATGGGATGACCGCGACTAAAGCAGCCCGGGCCAAAATCGACAACGCGAATTTCCGGTGTCCGCGAGGCCCTTCGGCACTGTTGGTTTGACGTGATGCAACGCTGGTTCCAGCCTCGCTCCATGAAAGTGATAACTGATTTGCGTGACGGAATGAGACGCATCTTTATTTCGGCACTCATCCTCATGACGTTGGCTTGGCCGTTCGTCATCCTGCGTGGTGCGGAACCTGAGCCGCCGTGGCGGTTATTGCCATTGATTACGAATGGAAAGGTGGACACGAACTGGGTGCAGGTGGGCTGGGGCGGATTTGCCGCGGACGTTTACGCCCTGCGAACTGAGCCAGCGGCGAAGGGTCTTGGATTGTTGGTTTACAAAAAAGAGCGCTTCGGCAATTGCCAGATTCGAGTCGTGTTTAAGCCCAAAGAACCGAAGTGTAATTCCGGCATCTATGTGCGGCTCGCGGATGGCATTCTCGATCAAGTCCGCAAGCCGGGCGCGAAATTCGATCGCGATGCCACCGGAAAGATTTCGAAGGAGTCGATGACGAAGATGCAGGAATCAGGCGAACGCGATGAAGGTCCGTGGTATGCCGTGCATCATGGCTATGAGATCCAGATTGCGGACACAGGCGATCCGATGCACCGCACCGGCTCGATTTATTCGCTCGCGCCATCGTCGGCCGTGGCGAAAAACGTCCCGGACTGGCGCACCATGATCATCACCCTCGATGGCGAACGCATCTCTGCGGAACTCGACGGTCAGCGCGTGTCGAATCTCGATCTTCGGAGCACGAATCTTCCGCCCCGCAAGCAATGGCACGAGCCGAAACGTGAGCCGAAGCGTCCTGAAGCCGGCTACATCGGGCTTGCAGAACCACGACCCCGGCGATGTAGTGTGGTTCAAGGAAGTCAGCGTTCGTCCGTTACCGGCGGCGTCCCCGAAGTAATCGGCCGAGCCGTCTGTTCCGGGTTCAGCTTCGGGAAGCGGTTTTCTCGGTTAACGCCACCTCGACAGCCTCGACCGCTTCGCGGATTTGCTGCAGAAATTTGTCCATGCCTTGATCGAAAGCGGCTGAGATGGGCAGCACCGACATCTTGCGCACGCGGCGCTTGAAGCTTTTCAGGTTAACCTCGGCGGCGGCTTCATCCATTTTGTTCGCCACGACCAGCCGCGGTTTCTCCAGGAGCGCCGGATCGTAAAGCTCCAGTTCGGTGAGGAGTTGTTGATAGTCGTCCCAGGGCTTGCGGTCGTCGGTTCCCGCCATGTCCAGCAAGAGGACGAGAATCTTGCAGCGCTGAATGTGGCGCAGAAAAGCGTGGCCCAAACCAACATTGTTGTGCGCGCCGGCAATCAGCCCGGGCACGTCGCAAACGACGAGCCGGCGAAAATCCGGATACTCCACAATGCCAATTTGCGGATGGAGCGTGGTGAAGGGATACGGGGCGATTTTCGGGCGCGCCTTGGAAATGGCGCTGAGCAGCGTGGACTTGCCGGCGTTCGGATAGCCAACCAGGCCGACGTCGGCCAGGATGCGCAACTCGAGAAGATAGTCGCCTTCGTCGCCCGGCTCGCCGGGTTGGGCGAAGCGGGGCGTCTGGCGCGCGGCCGTGGCGAAATTGCGGTTCCCCAGCCCGCCGCGCCCGGCCTTGCAAAGAATGAATCGCTGGCCGTGCGTGGTGAGGTCGGCTACAAGCTCGCCTTTGGCGTGATCATGCTGCGGAACGTTTTCCGGTTCAGCCGCCAGGTCATATTCCTTCGCCTGCATCCCACGTGCGACCCGAATGACGGGGCGCTGCCCGGTGCTTGAGCCAATGACGTTTCGCCCGGGGCTTTCTTTTTCCCCGGCTTCATCCTCCTCCTCGTCCTGGGGAACTGGTTTCGTATCGCGTAACTTCCACACCAGCGTGCCGCACGGAACCTGGACCACGATGTCCTTGCCCGCGGCGCCATCCATGCCTTTGCCCATGCCGTGATGTCCATCTTCCGCAATCAAACGGGGGCGATAATATTGGTTGATGAGGTTATTGAGGTCGTGGCTGGCTTCCAGGATGACATCCCCGCCGCGCCCCCCATTGCCGCCGCTGGGCCCGCCCTTGGGCCGGTAGGCTTCGCGAATGAAAGCGACCGCGCCCTTCCCGCCATGTCCGGCGCGGGCATAAACCTTTATTTCATCGATGAACATCCGGCGGAAACCAACGGGTGAAAACGTTAAACGTGAAAGCAGGGTGGTTTGTTCACGTTTTACGTTTCAAGTTTCATTGGAAAAGCAAAAGCGGCTGACCTTGAGGCCAGCCGCTTGAGAATCGAGAAAGAGATTACTTCTTTTCGTCTTTCTTCGGATTGCACTTCTCGCACGTCTTGCCGTCTTTGGCGGCTTTGACGCAGCAGGCGTGTTCGCACGTCTTGCCAGCGGCTTTCGCCTTTTCACAGCAGGTTTCCGCACGGACGGAAACCGCGGCGAGCACCGCGAGGGCGCAAGTAATGGCGACGAGTGACTTGATAGCTTTCATCTGTTTTACCTTTTGTTTGCCGGTAACGCAGACCGGCGACTGCATTCATGCCCATCCCTCCCGGAAGCGACCCAGCCTCCTGGAGTTATGAGTGGACGAACTGGGGGTGACTATATTCGAGGGCAGGGAGTTGTCGATAGCGAAGTGGAGGCCTCTTTTAGCCTGAGTTTTCGGCCCTTTCCATCTGCCCACGGGTCACGCCAAGCTGGTTCCGAAGCTTCAACGCCCGCCAAAGCTCAGCCCCGGTCGTCTCCCCCTTCAGCAGGCGCTGATAAAGGCCAATTGTCGTCCCGACTTCGGCAGGCGATTCGTTCAAAAACTCCACGCGGAACCGCCGCGCCCCCAATTCCAGCAACTTTGGCACGTATTCGGCGCCCGTTTGGGCTTTGGCGTTGAACAATGTGTTACGGCAGCCAGCGTCGGCTTTCAGCGGATGTTCCATTCCCACCCGGTCGCGCAACTTGACTTGATGAGTGTCGCAGGGACGTCCGCAGTCCCGGTAATCGGTGCCCTTGGAAAGAAAGGCGCAGAAGACACAATGCTCCATGTGAAACATAGGCATATGCTGGTGAATCGTTATTTCGAACCACTCCGGCGGCGCAGAATAGAGCAAGGCCGTCAATTGCTCGAAATTCAGGTCGTAGGACGCGGTCAATTGTTCCAGGCCGTAACGCTCGATGAAGTATTCGGCGGTCAAGCTGTTGGCCACGTTGAGGGAGAAATCGCCGCGGCGACGGCCATCGGCGAAGAATTTGAGATGGTCGTAATTGCGGATCAAGTAACCGTCCGCTTCGCAGGAGCGGACCTGCTTGAGAATCCATTCCTCGCCCGGCTTGGTGATGCGCGGAGGAGCGACGAAGATTGCGGATTGCCCATTGCCGGTTGCGGATTCGCCAGACCGGACCATTTTTACCGCCTCGCGATACTTCTTTGGGTCTTCCAGCTCGCAGTAGATGGTGTGCACGCCGCTGCGAAGCACCGTTTCCAGTTGCGCGAGGGAACGGACCAGCACGATCAACTCGGCGGCGGCTGGTTTGGCAACCGTGGGCGGTTTTCCGGTGAGGGGCGAGGAGACAGGGGAGTGCGTCCAACGCTTCGGCTCCGCGCGCCGCGCTTCCAGCTCAGCGACCAAGGCGCGCCGCAGCCGGTTCAATTCACTCACCGGCAGCATCACCTCGCCTTCGACCAGATTCTTCAATTCACCAAGACGAAACGGGGTGCCGCCGAGCCGGCCCAGTTGCTCGCGCAATTTTTCCGTCGTGAGCGGCTGCTTTTCCGCGCGGGCCAGAGGCATCGTCGACACGGCCTGAGCGATGTGGCCCAGTTCATCGCGAGCCACGAGCGTCAGCATTGTGCCCGCATGACCGTGAACCTCCAGCGCAATGGGCCGCTGGAAACGAGGAGCATCGCCCGAGAAGGTCTGGCGCAGTTCGCGGTCCAATTCGGGATCGCTCGTCTTCCAGACTTTGTCACCCACATGGAGGCGCGCAAAATTCACCGCGCCAGGCATGAACGTGATGGCGATTTCTCCGGAACCTTGGACAGCAAAGACGCGCCCGCCCTCCTCGTCCTCTTCGGGATGGCCAGAGTCGAAGACAACCCCGTCGCCCGCTTTCAAGGGAGCCGCCAGCCGGAGCCGGACGCGGTCACGCTCAACCCGCGTCACTTCCCCAAGGAACACGCCGCGCTTTTTGCCGAACCGGGCGTGGACGAGCTCCTGATTGTTAATGCCACGAAACCAGCCGGAGTAGAGGCCGCGCGAGAAAGCCATCTCGAGGTTGTATTTAGGATTTGCGAATGACGATTTACGTGCGAGCGAACCTTCGGAGCGTTTGCCCGCATTTCCGTCCGCTCGTAAATCGTCATTCGCAACTCCCAAATCATTCAACGCCTTTCGGTAAACACGCGTGATGTTCGCCACGTATTCCGGCGTCTTCAGCCTCCCCTCAATCTTCAACGACGTCACTCCGCTGCGGACCAGTTCCGGCAAGACCTCCAGGCCCGCGAGATCCTGCGGGCTGAGCAGATACTTGCGGTCACCGAGCGGAACCGTTTCGCCATCGCTCACCAGCTCGTAGGGCATCCGGCAGGCCTGCGCGCACTCACCGCGATTGGCCGAACGCCCCCCGAGCGATTCGCTCGTGAGGCATTGGCCGGAGTAGGCCACGCACAATGCGCCGTGGACGAAGACCTCCAGGGGGAGGTTTGAGGTGAGAGGTGAGAGGTGAGAGCCGCTCCCGTTTTCGGCTCTCACCTCTCCCTTCACACTCACTTCATTCTGAATCGCCTCGATGTCCTTCAACGAACATTCCCGTGCCAGCACCACCAGGTTGCAGCCCAGATCCTTAGCAAACTCCACGCCCGCCGCGCTTGTAATCGTCATTTGCGTGGACGCATGAATTGGGAAATCCGGCGAGAGCTGGCGGATGAGCCGCGCAATCCCGATGTCCTGCACGATGGCCGCATCCACGCCCGCCGCGATGATGCCGCGCAAGTATTGCTCCGCATCCGCCAGTTCGTTTTCGAACACGAGCGTGTTGAATGTCACGTAGCCGCGCACACCGCGCCGGTGCAGGAACTCCATCAGCTTCGGCAAATCGGCCTCGGTGAAGTTGTGGGCCCGCATTCGGGCGTTGAAACGATCGAGCCCGAAGTAGATCGCCTCCGCGCCATTCTCGACCGCAGCCTTCGCGCATTCCCAATCGCCCGCGGGCGCCAGCAGCTCGGGACACGATGGGGCGATCGGCCTGGCGGCAGCGTCCTCGACTGGCTGGTTCACGGCGTCCGGCATGAGTGGCCGGGAATAAACCACCGTTGCCTCGCGCCGACAAAGGGATTGTTGAACCGTCGCTGGATTGCGAGTGGCGGCTTACGTGTAAAATGCGACATACAACCACAAATTCGTGTTGGCCTCCTGGAAACGCTTGCTGGTTAAATTGCGGCGTGCGCGCACTGATCGTGGGCTGTGGATACGTCGGGCTGCCGCTCGGAATTGAACTCGTCCGGCGCGGTCACGACGTGGTCGGGTTGCGGCGCAATGTTTCCTCGGACGAACTGGAACGGCACGGCATCCAATCCCTCGCTCTCGACATCACCGACCGCGAGGCCGTTTTGAAAATCAAAGGAACGTTCGATTGGGTCGTGAACACTGTTTCCTCGACCAGGGGCGGCGCGGAGGATTATCGCGCGGTCTACCTGGAAGCGACCCGCCACCTGATCGATTTGTTCTCGCGCAACCCGGTTCAAGGCTACGTTTACACGAGCAGCACCAGCGTCTATGCGCAAACGGACGGCTCGTGGGTCACCGAAGAAAGCCCGACCCAGCCAAAGAGCGAAACGAGCGGGATTCTCGTGAGAACTGAGAAGCGTTTGTTGGCCGCGGTACTCGCCACGAATTTCCCAGCCATCATCTTGCGCGTCGCGGGAATCTACGGACCGGAGCGCGGCCATCTCTTCCAGCAATACCTTCGGGGCGAGGCCCGGCTCAGCGGCGACGGCTCGCGCCTCATCAACATGATTCATCGTGATGACGTCGTGGCTGCCATCATCGCCGCGCTGGAACGAGGCGTGGCCGGCCGGACTTACAACGTGGCCGATGATGAACCGGTGACGCAGCGGGAGTTTTTCGCCTGGTTATCCGAACAACTGGCCATGCCGATGCCGCCCGCCGTCGAACGGGAAATGCCCCGCAAGCGCGGCGTCACCAACAAGCGCGTTTCAAATCGCAAGCTTCGGGCGGAGCTAAAATGCGAATTAAAGTACCCGACTTTCCGTCAGGGTTACTCGGCCGAGATAAGGCGTTTGCGAACAGCAGGGAGTTTGTTCGCCGGCGGCCGGTCTGAGATGAAAATTTAACCTTCGCTTCTTTCAATGCGTGCTATTCTATCCGAACAATTTCATGCCATGAGACTGATACGACTGATGATCGCGCTGCTTGTTGTTGGCAGCGTCGCCCTGAACGCTGCGGACAACCGGAACGAACGGCGCGACACCACGCTCGTCTCGGAGCGCTACACCAACGGCGCGCCCCATGGTCCGCTCGAGCCCGGTCCCGACGATGGCAAGATTGCGCAAGTGACGGGCGCGTTTCTGGCGCGCGGTCATTATTCGCAGCAGGAGTTTGACGATTCGGTTTCCTCGAAATTTCTCGACCGTTATCTCGATGCGCTCGATCCGGCCCATTTGATCTTCCTGCAATCTGACCTGGCCGAATTTGAAAAATGGCGCACGGAGCTGGATAACCTGACGGCGAAGAGGGACACGACACCCGCCACGACCATCTTCAACCGGTTCCTCACGCGCTTCACGGAACAGGTCAAATACGCGACGAACCTGATGGCCACCGAAGAATTCGAGTTCAATGGCAACGACCGTTACACACCGAACCGCAAAGACCTGCCACGCCCGAAAGATTTGGCTGAAGCCAAACAACTCTGGCGTGACCGCGTTCGCTTCGAATGGCTGACCGAAGTTTTGAACAAGGAAAAGCCGGCGGTGATCCAGACCAACGTCACTAAACGCTACACGCGCCAACTGAAGATGCTGGAGGATTTCGACAGCGACGACGTGATCCAGATTTATCTCGATTCGCTCGCGCACGTTTATGACCCGCATTCCGATTACATGGGCAAGCCCGCGCAGGACAACTTCACCATCGGGATGAAGCTTTCGCTGTTCGGCATCGGCGCGTTGCTGCGGCTGGACGACGATCAGTACTGCCGAATCGAAGAATTGAAGGAAGGCCCGGCCAAGCAGAGCGGCCAGCTCAAGCCGCAGGACAAGATCATTGCTGTCGCCCAGGGAACGAACGAGCCGGTCAATGTCATCGGCTGGAAGCTGAACAAAGTCGTGGAATTAATCCGGGGCGAGAAGGGAACGCTGGTTCGCCTCACGGTCATTCCAATCGACGCAGCCGATCCATCGGTGCGAAAGACCGTGTCGATCGTTCGCGACGAGATCAAACTGGACGATCAGGAAGCCAAGGCGCGCCTGATTGAATTGCCCGGTGAAAAAGGTGAGCCGGCGCAACGGCTGGGCATCATTGACCTGCCGTCGTTTTATGCGGACCTCGAAAGCCGTTCGCCCGGACGCAAGAGCACCACGACCGATGTCGCGAAACTGTTGCGGCGCTTGAAGGAGGAAAAAGTCTCCGGCGTGATTCTCGACCTGCGGCACAACGGTGGCGGCTCGCTCGAAGAAGCGATCAACCTCACCGGCCTGTTCATCAAGGAAGGCCCCGTCGTGCAGGTGAAAGATACCGACGGCCACATCACCGTGGACCGCGACATGGATCCGGACGTTCTTTACGATGGACCGCTCGTCGTGATGACCAGCCGTTTCAGCGCTTCGGCCTCGGAGATTCTCGCCGGGGCGTTGCAGGATTATGGCCGCGCGCTCGTCGTGGGCGATTCTTCCACGCACGGCAAAGGCACCGTGCAAACGCTGCTCAAAGTCGGCCAGCTCCTGCGCACGACGAACGAACTGGGTTCGTTGAAAATCACCATCCGCAAGTTCTATCGCGCCAGTGGTTCGTCCACGCAGCTCAAGGGCGTGGTGCCTGACATCATTCTGCCCTCGGTGAACAATTATGCGGAAATCGGCGAAGCCGCGATGCCGAATGCGATGCCGTGGGACACAGTGGAGAGCGCGAGATATGACCCCGTGAATTTAATTCCACCGGTGCTGCCCGAGTTGCGCAAGCGTTCGGATGCGCGCGTCGAGAAGAACAAAGACTACGCGTTCATCCGCGAAGAGATCGAACGCTTCAAGAAATCCAAGGATGAGAAAAGCGTTTCGATGAATGAGGCGTTCCGCTGGAACGAAAAGAAGGAAAACGAAGCACGCGACAAGGCGCGCAAGAAGGATCTTCGGGCCCGTCCGGAGCCGAATTACAAGACATACGAGTTCACGCTCAAGAATGCCCAGCTTCCCGGATTGCCTGATCCGAAAACCAATTCGATCGCCGCCGCGAAGAACAAACTGACAAATGCGGTCGCAAATGCTGCCGCGACCAAGGAGGGGGAAGACGACGCGCCGGTTCCCTTGATCGATCCGGGGCTCGACGAAGCCCGGAACATTCTCCTGGATCTCGTGACGCTCACCGGCAAGCGCAGCGGCCTGGCCGTGAAGCCGTAATAAGACTCGAGACTGTAACCCAACTCGGTGGCTTGAGTGATTGCCCAAAAACCCTTTCCGAGGTAGCGGCCGTCGCGCTGCGACAGCCCTCTAGCCTCCGGCGGCTTTGGGCAGGTTGGCAAAAATTCGGTTCGCCTCGTCCAGGGTTTCCTTGGAACCGATGTCGAACCAGAGCCCAGGCACGCGCCAGGTGTAGAAGGGCGTGCGTGGATACATCCATTGGACGAGCCGGCCCGGTTGATCCGGATTGTTGCCTTCGGCCACGTATTGCCGAATCAAAGGCAGCGATGATTTCGGGTAAAAATAGAGCGCAATCCCCGTCACCGTGCTTTGCGGAACCTTTGGTTTCTCCTCGAAAAACGTAATGCGGCCTTCGCCGTCGATCGTAATGGCGTTGTACTTTTTGATCTCTTCCAGATTGCCAACGTCATAAACCGCCAGCACCGGGGCGTTCTTCGCGCGGCAAAGTTTCCCAAACTCTTCCACGCTCTGGCTGAACAGGTTGTCGCCCGCCACGACGATCAAATCGTCGTCCACTTTCTCGCGATTGAGCACGAGATTCAGGTCACCGATCGCGCCGAGCTTGTTGGAGTCATCCGTGGAACCGTCGTTGATGATGGTGAAGTTGAGCTTCGACTTGGTCGCGCGGTAGCGGTCGGCCCATTCCTGGAATTGCCCGGCGAACTTTGCGTTCGTCACCACGTAAACGCGGTCGATGCCAGGAATGGGCGCGATGTTATCGAGGACGTGCTCGATCATCGGCTTGCCCGCCACGTCGAGCAGCGGCTTGGGCCGCGTGAGCGTGAGCGGATAGAGTCGCGTTGCATAACCGGCGGCCAGAATCAGCACTTTCATCCCTGTGTCCCTTCCCTTTTTGAAACCTATTCTATTGCTCGAACAAACTTGGCGCAACTGACCGCACCAATCGCTGCGAGTGATCGAGTATCTCCTGGCTCGATTCCGACCGCAACGCCGCTGCCGCAATGTCCTTTGCTTCGCTCATCTTGACGCGACGAATCAGATACTTGATCTGCGGCACGGCTTGCGGCGCAATGCTCAGCTCATCCACCCCCAAACCCAGCAGCAGCGGAATCATCAACGGGTCGCCCGCCATCTCGCCGCACAGCCCCACCCAGATTCCCGCCGCGTGCGCCGCATCGGCCGTCATTTTGATCAAGCGCAGCACGGATGGATTCGTTGGCTCGTAGAGGTGCGCAATTTTTTCGTTCAGCCGATCCACCGCCAGCGTGTATTGAATCAAATCGTTGGTCCCAATGCTGAAGAACTGGACGCGCCGGGCGAGGGCATCGGCCGTGATCGCCGCGGAAGGGATCTCAATCATCGCGCCCACGTCCATCTTCCCATCGAAGGGCACGCCTTCCTGGCGCAATTCCGCGCGGCAGGACTCGAGCAGGGCATTGGCCTGCATCAGTTCGTCGAGGCAGGAAATCATTGGATACATCAGCTTGATGTTTCCCTCGGCACTGGCGCGCAGAATGGCGCGAAGTTGCGCGCGGAAAATGTCCTTCTCCTGCAAACAAAGCCGGATGGCGCGATAGCCGAGAAACGGATTCATCTCCTTCGAGACGTTCCGATGGGCCATGAATTTGTCCCCGCCCAAGTCGAGCGTGCGAACGATCACGGGTGCCGGCCGCAAGGCGTTCGCCACCGCGCGGTAGGCCTGGAACTGTTCCTCCTCGGTCGGCAGGGTTTCGCAGTTCAGAAAAAGATATTCCGTGCGGAACAGGCCCACACCCTCCGCTCCGCTCGCCTTGACGCTCTCCACGTCCTCCGCCTGTTCGATGTTCGCCGAAAGCGTGAGCCGCACTCCGTCGAGCGTGACCGCTGGTTTGTCGAGCGTGTCACGCAGCTTTTCATCCAGGCTGACATGCCGCCGAACGAGCTGTCCGTACTCGAACAGCGTCTGGTCCGTCGGGTTGATGACAATCTGCCCGTGATAGCCATCCAGAAGCGCGTATTGCCCATCCTTGAGTTCCGTGCTCGCGTTGCCCAGCGCCACGACGGCCGGAATCCGGAGCGAGCGCGCCATGATTGCCGTGTGGGAAGTCTTGCCCCCGACGTCCGTGGCGAAACCGAGCACGTTTTTCTTATCCAGCATCGCCGTGCGCGACGGCGAAAGATCGTGCGCCACGATGATGTAATTCTCCTTGAGATGCTTGAGGTCCAGCTCCTGGTAAGTGCCGAGGAGGTTTTGCAACAAGCGCTCCGTGACGTCGCGCATGTCGGCCGCGCGCTCGCGCAAATATTCGTCGTCGATGGCCTCGAGAGTTTTGGCGTACTTCTCTGCAACCTGCGCAAAGGCGAATTCGATGTTCACCTTTTCGGTGTCGACGAAGCGGGCGACCTCATCGAGCAGCGTCGGGTCTTCGAGCACAAGCAGGTGAGCGTCGAAAATGCTGGCGTCCTTCGCGCCCATGCCGGCGTTGACTTTTTTCTGCACTTCGTGCAGCTGCCGGCGCGTTTCGGTCACGGCCTGTTCGAGACGGACGATCTGCGCCGGCACTTCCTCATCGGAAAGCGTGCGGCGCGGCACGGCATCGATGCGGTTATCCGTGAGAACGAGGATTTTTCCGCGACAGACACCGGGCGACACGGCAATGCCGTGCAAAATTCGTTCGCCCTCGATTCCTGTGTCTGGCACAGGCAATGAATACTCGCCGCCGGGGAATCTGCAAAGCCGTTTTGGATTGGGTCCCGCGAAGGCGACGAAAGGGCGAAGGAGTTCAAAGTTTGAAGTTCAAGGTCCGAGGTCGGATGCCCGCGTCTTCGCGAGACCATTCCCATTGAGTTTCCGGTGGCGCCTGCTTAACGTCCGGCCGTGCGTTGTCTGAGACTTACTGCTTTGCTCCTGCTTGCCTTCGCGGCCATCGCGAACGCGCAATCGGAGAAAATCATCAAAGTCCTCCCGCACTTCCTCGATGCGAAAGGCCGCGCGTCCATCAGTCCGAGTCTTTTTGACCGCGATGCCTACCAGGCACAACTGCGCGCCAACCCTGACAAGCGCTCCGGCCTGCGTTTCGACGTGCAATGGAAGGCCTGGTATTATCCATCGCTCCTCCTTCGCATCGAAGCCAAAGGCGCGCATGGTCGAGAACCGAAAGTCATCACGATCGAACAGCCCGTGAAGCCCGGCAATTTCAGCCGATGGACGAGCATGAGTCTCACCGGCGCAGCCTACACGAATTTCGGCGAACTGATTTCCTGGCGCGCGACGCTCCTTAGCGGCACCAACGTCATTGCGCAGCAGAAGTCATTTTTGTGGTGAACGGGTGGGCGGCTGATCGTTGCGTTCCCAAAAGGAGAGCCAAATTCCGCCTAGCCAGCCTATAACTGCTGCAGGCACAGCGAAAAGCGTCATCCTAGCCATAAATCGCACGGCGGCTCGGTGATCACCCGATAAATGTATCGCCGGGCCGGTATCGAGATGGTGAAGCCAGCCGACGATCACGAAAAGCCAGCAGCCAGCCATTGTTATCAGAACCAGCCCCTGAAACAAGAAGCGGAGCTTCCAACGAGTAAGCACGAACCCGCCTCCGCCCGCGCCAAGAACGACCGCAAGACCTATGACTTGTTCCATCACTCAGCCATCGCCGGCTCCGCTTTCCGTTCCCACGCGCGCTTGGGTTTCTCCGGCACACTCGTGTCCACGCGAGCATAGTAAGTTTCTTCGCCAAAGAAATCATCGACGGCCTTCTGCAACTCGCGTGAAGGGGCCACGAAATATTTGTCGTGCGTCTCAATGAAAACGATCTCGCCGGCGGGCTGGCGGATGCAGAGGAAGAGCGGGCATTTGCCCGGGAACTTCGCCACGAGATCGAAAATCTCGCGGAGCTTCTGGTCGTCCAGATGAACGGCGTTCAAACGCAGATGAACCTGCTTCGTGAATTTGCGTGGCGCGTCTTCCAGCGACATCACTTCCGTTGGGAAAAGCTTGGGCGGACCATCGTCGTTGTTTACTTCACCCACCACGAGCAACGCCTTGTTCGTTTCGAGCAGCGAGCGGTATTTGTCGTAGTTCTCGTTCATGCAGAGCATCGTGAATGAACCCTGCAGATCCTCGAGCGTCACCATCGCGTACGGCTTGCCGCTCTTCTTCGACATCCCCTGTTGCACATTGGTGATGATGCCGCCCAGCCGCGTCATGGTGCGGCTGCCCAGCGCCGCGGCCGTGCTGGAATTTGCCAATGTGTATTTTTCCAAAACCGGCGCGAAGGGCGTGAGCGGATGTCCGGTGATGTAAAAGCCGAGCAACTCCTTTTCATGCGCAAGCAATTCGCTTTGCGACCAATCGGGAACGCGCAGCAATCCGTCGTCCTTGGCTTCCGTGCTTTCCTCCAACATGCCAAAGAGGGAACTCTGCCCGCGTGCCTTGTCCGCCGCAGCGCTGGCCGCGCGGCCAACGACGCGGTCAATGGAAGCGAACAACGTGGCGCGCGTTTCGCCAAAGCAATCGCAGGCGCCGGATTTGACAAGGGCTTCGATGGCCTTCTTGTTCACGGCGCGCAGATCGACGCGCTCCAACATGTCGGCGAAGGATCTGAACGAACCGCCATCCGCCCGTGCTTTGAGAATGCTCTCCACGGCCGCCTCGCCTACGCCCTTGATCGCCGCGAGACCGAAACGAATCACTTTGCCGCCGCGCGCGGGCGCGAAGTGCATCTCGCCTTCGTTCACGTCGGGCTGCAACACGTCGACGCCCATCGAACGCGATTCGTTGAGCAACACGGCCAGCTTGTCCGTGCTGTTCATGTCGTTCGTCATCATCGCGGAGAGAAACTCGACCGGGTAGTTCGCCTTCAGGTAAGCCGTCTGATACGCAACGATCGCATAGGCCGCCGCGTGCGATTTGTTGAAGCCATAGCCGGCGAACTTCTCCAGCAAATCGAACACCTCGTTGGCCTTGGCTTCGGAAATGTTGTTCTTCTCTTTGCAGCCCTTGACGAAAATGCCGCGTTGCTTCGCCATCTCCTCCGGCTTCTTTTTGCCCATCGCGCGTCGCAACAAATCCGCGCCGCCCAGTGTGTAGCCGGCGAGAATCTGGGCGGCCTGCATCACCTGTTCCTGGTAGATGAGCACGCCGTAGGTCTCCTTCGAAATCGATTCGAGCAACGGGTGCGCGTATTCGATTTGCACGCGACCATGCCGGCGCTCGATGAAATCGGGAATGAGGTCCATCGGCCCCGGCCGATAGAGCGAGACGAGCGCGGTGATGTGCTCGACGGAACTGATTTGGAATTTCCGGCACAAGTCGCGCATGCCGCTGGATTCCAACTGGAACACGCCCACCGTGTTGCCCTTGTTCAGAATGTCGTAGGTCTTTTGATCATCGAGCGGCAAATCATCCAGCAGGATGTCCACGCCCTTCGTGCGCTTCACCATCTCCACGGTGTTGCGCAGCACGGTGAGCGTTTTCAGCCCGAGGAAATCCATCTTCAGCAGCCCGAGATCGCCGACCGGGTTCATCGCGTATTGCGTCACGATGGTCCCATCCTCGTCCTGCTTGAGCGGAAGCAACTCCACAAGCGGTTTGTCGCTGATGACAACGCCCGCCGCGTGAACGGAGGAATTGCGCGCGATGTCTTCGAGGACGAATGCCATGTCCACGACCTCGCGCGTGATTTCCTCGGTGTTATAGGCCTCCTTGAATTCCGGCGACTGCTTGAGCGCCAGCGCCAGGTTCATCTTCAGGTCGGTGGGGATCATCTTGGCGAGCCGATCGCCGTCCCCGTAACTGAGACCCATCACCCGGCAAACGTCGCGCACGACGGATTTCGCGCCCATGGTGCCGAAGGTGATGATTTGCGCCACGCAATCGCGGCCGTACTTCTGCCGCACGTATTCGATCACGTCGCCGCGCCGGTCGTCCGCGAAGTCGATGTCGATGTCCGGCGGATTGACGCGCTCCGGATTCAGGAATCGTTCGAACAGCAGTCCGTAGCGGATTGGATCCACGTTCGCGATGTCGAGCAGGTACGTGACGATGGATCCTGCCGCTGAACCGCGCGCCACGCAGGAGACGCCCATCTCCCGCCCCTTCGCCACAAAGTCCGCGACGATGAGGAAATAGGAAATGAATCCGGTCTTCTCGATGACGGTGAGTTCGGTCTGGAGGCGATCGATGACGACTTGGATTGCGGCAGCGACGGCGGCGTCATTAATTGTAGCGCGTGCGTCTCCGCGCGCGGGTTCACGAAGCGTCCCCGCTTCGTATTTAGAATTTGGGGCGAGGACGCCCCCAGAACCCGCCGACGAGGACGTCGGGGCTACAAACGTCGGCAGCCGCTCCGGCCGGTCGATTCCCTCGACAACAAACTCCTTCCCTTCGGTCCGCGCCCGAATCGTGTAGCGTCGATACAACCCTTCCGCCAGCAGCTTCCGCAAATAACCTTCCCGCGAAAAATGTTCCGGGGGCGGAAACTGCGGGTAGTGCAGCTTCCCGAACTCGATTTCCAGATTGCACTTCTCCGCCACCTCCAGCGTGTTCTGAACGGCCTCGGGAACTTCCGCGAACAACGCCTTCATCTCCTGGGCCGAGCGCAGGAAGAATTGTTCCGGCTGATAGCGCATCCGCTTCGTATCGTCGCGCACCGTCTGCGTTCCGATGCAAATGAGCGCGTCATGCGCCTGCCAGTCGGCTTTCTCGACGTAATGCACGTCGTTCGTCGCCACACACTTCAACCCGAACTCCTTCGCCCACGGAATCAGGTGCTTGTTGACCTTCGCCTGCTCCACGATGCCATGGTTCTGCAGTTCGAGATAAAAATTCTCCGCGCCGAGCGTTTGCTTGAACCAGTCGATGGCCTCGCGGGCCTTCTTCAAATCATCGCGCGCGATGGCTTCGGGAATTTCACTCGCGAGGCAACCGGAGAGGGCGATCAACCCTTCGTGATGTTGCGCGAGAATTTCCTTGTCGATGCGCGGCTTGTAATAAAAGCCCTCGATGTGGGCCGCGGTCGCGAGCCGGGTGAGGTTCCGGTATCCTGTTTCATCTTTCGCCAAGAGCACGAGGTGGTTGTAAACGTCACGCCCACCGCCGCCGGAGGATTTCTTGTCCAACCGGCTGCCCGGCGCCACATAAACCTCGCACCCGATAATCGGCTTGATGCCCGCATTGCGTGCTGCCTGATAAAAATCAATCGCCCCGTAAAGGACGCCATGGTCCGTCAGCGAAAGAGCGGGAAACTTGAGCGCGTGCGCCTTCTCCACGAGCTTGTCGAGACGGCAGGCGCCGTCCAGCAGCGAGTATTCGCTGTGAAGGTGAAGATGCACGAAGTCCGCGTGAGACATGCTCACAATGTCGAATGACGAATTTCGAATGTCGAGTGGGGAGTATTAACAACGCAAGAAAGCTCCAAGAACCAAGATCCAAGCTCCAGGGAAACATCAAACACCAAACTTTCAACAGCTTGGGAATAGATCTGCGCCCGCCGCTTTGGAGCTTCCTAGGGTTCCACCTTGACGGGCATTCCGATTTTCACCAGCTGCAGCAAATACTCCGCGTTCCAGTTCGCCAGGCGGAAGCAACCGTGCGATTCGGTGCGGCCCACGTCCTCCGGCTTTGGCGTGCCGTGAATGCCGTAGCCCGGCAGGTTCAATCCGATCCATGCCGTGCCGACCGGGTTGTTCGGCCCGGGCGGCAACTTGAGTTTCGTCTTCAAATCCCGCGCCTCGGCGGACTCGGGGAAATTCTCCGGGCTGAACATGTAATCAGGATTGGGCGCGACCACGGCCACCGCCAGTTCGCCCACTGGCCGCTTCTCGACACGTTGCGCGATGCTGCACGGAAAATGCGCGAGCAGATGATTCGTCGAGTCGAATACCTGGAGCGTCCGATCGCCAAGCCGGATTGAAATGAGGGCCGCCTTCACGCGCAGTGGCTCCCGCTGCGTGGCTGGAACGATGAGTTCGCTGCCGGGTGGGACCGCATTCCAATCGACGGCTGGATTCAATTTGCGAAGCAGGTTCGGATGCGCGTGATGTTTCTCCGCCACCAGTTCCAACAAAGATTCATAATCGAGTCGCGGCTGTTCCGACTTGCCCAGCCAGGTCGAAGCCAGGGGCAGCAGTCGTACGACGTCCTCTGGTTCGACGCGATAGTTCTTGAGCGCGGCGTTGGTGAGCCTGAGTCGCGCGCGGGTTTCCGCGTCCACGATTCCGGTTTCAGGCAAACCTTCGCGCGATTGGAAGGCCCGCACCGCGGCCCGTGTTTGCGAGCCGTTCACGCCGTCAATGCTGCCGGGGGAAAAACCCAGACGGTCTAATGCGACTTGCGCGCCGACGAGAGAAGCCACGTCCAGTCGATTTGAATTCTCCGGCGCCGGAATTTGAATCGGTCGTGTCACGATCACGGTGCTAATCGTTGAAGCGGACGCGGCGGGACTGTTCGTGGGTCTGTTCGCGCGCGGCGTTTCACGGCGTTGAATCCAGTTCTGTTTCCAACCGAGCCAGGCCACGCCTGCCAGCAGGGCGAGCCCCACGAAGACGGCGGTGCGCCCGCGGCCGGATGACCGTCGGTTGGATGCGGCCGCGAGAAACTTGCGATCCATTCCCACGGGCCAAATTTAGTTCAGTCGCATTGCAGGCGAAAAGCTTGATGATGAAATCGGCAAGCGATTCCCTTCACCGGAAGTGGATTGCCAGCCCAAGCGCTTTTCCCGTCAAATCACGCCATGCAGATTGTGGTTCTCGATGGCTTCACGCTAAACCCGGGCGACTTGAGCTGGGATGGGCTGAAACAACTCGGTCCGTGCGCCATCCATGACCGCACCCCGGGGAATCAAATCGTCGCACGAGCGCAGGACGCGGAAATCGTGCTCACGAACAAAACAGTTCTCAGTCGCGAAACGATTCTGGACCTGGCGAAGCTGAAATACATCGGCGTGCTCGCGACCGGCTACAACGTCGTGGACATTGCGGCGGCGAAGGAGCGGGGCATTCCCGTCACGAACATTCCCGATTACAGCACGCACTCCGTTGCTCAATTCACGTTCGCATTGCTTCTCGAGCTCGCCCACCACGTTGGCCACCACGCGCAAACGGTGCGCGACGGTCGTTGGAAGCGCAGCGCGGATTTTTGCTATTGGGATTATCCGCTCATCGAATTGCACGGCCTGACCTTTGGCGTCATTGGCTTCGGCAAGATTGGCCGTGCTGTGGCGAAGCTGGCCGATGCATTTGGGATGAAGGTGCTCGTCCACAATCGCTCGCAACCGAAGGACTTGCCGGCGCAATTCGAACTCGTCGGCCTGGAGGAAATCTTTTCGCGCAGCGATGTCGTCTCCCTCCATTGTCCGCTCACGCCAGAGAACAAACAGTTCATCAATGCGGAACGTCTCGCGCGAATGAAGCCCGGCGCGTTCCTGCTGAACACGAGCCGTGGGCCGTTGCTGGACGAGCCCGCCGTCGCCGATGCGCTGAATGCCGGGAAAATCGCGGGCGCGGGCCTGGATGTTCTTTCGGTCGAACCCCCGAAAAGCGAGAACCCATTGCTCACGGCAAAGAATTGTTTCATTACTCCGCACATTGCTTGGGCGACTCGCGCCTCCCGAGCGCGGCTTATGGATATCGCAATCGAGAACATTCGCGCTTTCCTCGCCGACGCGCCACGCAACGTCGTGAACCGTTGAAGTGGAGCGCCGCCCGGCCGTTCCCGCCCATCAACCGGCCAAAACGTTTCCGCTTTCCGCTTTCCACTTTCCACTCTACTTATCTTCCCATGAATCCAGAAACGCGACTCACGGAATTGAAACTCGAACTTCCGCCCGCACCCAAGCCGGTCGCGGTATACAAACCGCTCGTCATCACGGGGAACGTGGCCTACGTCTCCGGCCATGGTCCGCTGAAAACCGACAAGTCGCTCATGACCGGACGCGTCGGCGATCAGGTGAATGCCGAATTCGGCAAAGCTGCGGCGCGGCAGACCGGCCTGGCGATTCTCGCGACGCTTCGCGAACACCTCGGTTCGCTCAACCGCGTGAAGCGCGTCGTGAAAATACTGGGCATGGTCAATTCCACCGCAGACTTTCGCGACCATCCCGCGGTCATCAACGGCTGCAGCGAATTGTTCCGCGACGTGTTTGGCGAGGAAAACGGGATTGGCGCGCGCAGCGCCGTCGGCATGGGATCGTTGCCGGGAAATATCACCGTGGAGATTGAAGCCATCTTCGAAATCCAGTGAGCCCGCCCTGGTATAACGTGACGAACCCGGAGGACGTGGCGTCGCCGGCCCTGCTCATTTATCCCGAGCGCGTTGAAGAAAACATCCGGCGCATGATCGCGATCGTGCGGGATGTCGCGCGACTTCGGCCGCACATCAAGACGCACAAGATGCACGAGGTGCTTCGGCTGCAACTCGCGCGCGGCATCACGAAATTCAAATGCGCGACCATTGCCGAAGCGGAGATGGCCGCGATGGCTGGCGCCAAAGATCTTCTGCTCGCCTACCAACCCGTCGGGCCAAACGTCGAACGCTTCCTGATGTTATGCGCGGATTTTCCGCAGACGCGTTTCAGTTGTGTCGCTGACAACGTCGAATCCATTCGAGAACTTTCCCATGCGGCGGTAAAAGCATCGACTCGATTGGAAGTGCTTCTGGATTTGGACATTGGACAACACCGCACTGGTGTCGCGCCCGATGCGCACGCGTTCGATCTCTACCGGCTGATTGCTTCCATGCCGGCCCTGACGCCCGGCGGCTTGCACGCTTACGACGGCCACATCAGCAACACCGACGTCGCGGAACGAACGGCCGCGTGTGAAGCCGCCTTTGCTCCCGTCGAAATGCTGCGTCGCAAATTGGAACGCGAAAAGTTTTCCGTGCCGCGCGTCATCACCAGCGGCACGCCGACCTTCCCGATGCACGCAGCACGCGATGGCGTTGAGTGCAGCCCCGGCACGTGCATTTTTTGGGACGCGGGCTATGCGCGCAAGTTGCCGGACCTCGAGTTTTTGCCGGCGACGGTTCTCTTGACGCGCGTCGTGAGCAAGCCAACCGCGAATCGTCTTTGCCTCGATCTTGGCCACAAGGCTGTGGCGTCGGAAATGCCCCATCCACGGGCAGTGTTTCTCAACCTGAGCGACGCCACGCCGGTGGTTCACAGTGAAGAACATCTCGTGGTGGAAACGCCACATGCCGCGGAGTTCGCCGTCGGCCATTGCGTCTATGGCATTCCCTGGCACGTCTGCCCGACGGTCGCGCTGCACAGTGAAGTGGTGGTCGTGCGAAACGCTCGCGCCGGGGAACGATGGAAGGTCGCGGCGCGGGATCGCGCATTGACCATTTGATTCAAACGGAGAAGATCTGCGCCACCGTGAATCACTCTGCGCGCATCATTGCTTTCGCCTGGTTGTTCGTGGCACTGGCAGCGACGGGGGTGACGCGGACGAATTCCTTCGGCATCGAGAAACGAATGCCGTTCACCACCTCGCGACTGATCGGTTCACCCGACCCGCCGCTGCCCTATCGTTCCGAGCGCGCTTTCCCGAAACTGAACCTCAGGCATCCCCTCTACATCACGCACCAGCCGGAAACAGAACGCCTGCTCGTCGTGGAGCAATCGGAGCGGATCCTGGCCTTCACGAATCGTCCTGATGTGGCCGCGACGAATCTCTTCTGCTTCATTCGCGACCACGAGATTTACTCGGTGATCTTTCATCCCGGTTACGCGACCAATCGGTTTGCTTACGTCTTTTGCAATGGCCCGCAATCGTCCGAACACAAGACCAACAAGATTTTTCGCTACGAGGTGGATCGCGACTCTTTGCGCTGCGACGACACGTCGCGCCGGTTGATCATTGATTGGGAATCCAACGGGCACAACGGCGGCGACATGGCGTTCGGGCCGGACGGCATGCTCTACATCAGCTCGGGCGATGGGACCACTGATTCGGACAGGAATCGCACCGGGCAGGACATCACGGATCTGACCTCGGGAATTCTGCGGATTAAAGTTGGAGACTCGCGGAACTCATCCCTCCAGGGCGGCGGCGCTTATTCAATTCCGAAGGACAATCCGTTTCTCGACATCCCGAATGCGCGGGGCGAGCTGTGGACCTACGGTCATCGCAACCCGTGGCGCATCCATTTCGATTCCAACAGCAATCTTTGGGTCGGCGACATCGGCCAGGACGCCTGGGAAATGATCATCGTCGCGCAGCGCGGCGCGAATTACGGCTGGAGCTTCACGGAAGGCAGCCACGCGTTTCAGCTTCAGCGCAAGCTCGGTCCGACTCCGTTCGTCCCACCGACAATCGAACATCCGCATTCCGAAGCACGTTCCATCACGGGCGGCATCGTTTATCGCGGCAGCAAACTGCCGAGACTGCGGGGCGCCTACATCTACGGCGATTACGGCACCGGCCGCATCTGGGGCGCGCGCTATCGCGATGGCCGGATTGTCTGGAATGAACTCATTGCCGACACACCGCATCAGATGCTCGGTTTTGGTGAGGATGCGAATGGCGAGATGTTTTATGCTGATTACGCCGGTGCGATTTATGAGCTGGAACCGGCGCCTCCGCCCGCCAACACGAACTCATTCCCGCGCCGGCTGAGCGAAACGGGCTTGTTCGCTTCGGTGCGCGAACACCGCGTGCAGCCGGGCGTGATTCCGTATTCCGTCAATGCGCCCTATTGGGCTGACGGCGCGCACATGGAACGTTTCCTCGCCCTGCCCGACGAATCATCGATGGAATTCAACGAGAAGGAGCCGTGGAAATTTCCGGAAGGTGCCGTGCTCGTGCAGAGCCTCGCGCTGGAAATGGAGCGCGGCAATCCGCAGTCGCGGCGTTGGATCGAAACCCGCGTATTGCTCATCGAGCAGAACGAATGGGCGGGCTACACCTACCAGTGGAACGACGAACAAACGGACGCTGTGCTCCTCGCCGCCGGCGATGATTACCGCGACTTCGCAGTCAAGGATCCACAAGCGCCTGGCGGCAAACGCGAGCAGACGTGGCATTATCCGAGCCGCACCGAATGCCTGACGTGCCACTCGCGCCAGGCTGGCTTCGCGCTGGGTTTGAATACGTGGCAAATGAATCGCGAGCACGATTACGGCGGCGTTTTCGCGAACCAGCTGGCTACGCTCGTCCACATCGGTGCGCTCAAGACCAAGACCAGCGACTTCGCCACGAAATTGGATCGGATGCCGCGCCTCGCGAACCCTCGCGACGCCAGCGCCAATTTGACCAATCGGGTCCGGGCCTACCTGCACGCCAACTGTTCCCATTGCCACACTGAAGCCGGCGGCGGCAATTCGGCGATGGAACTAACGGCCAAAACGAAGTTGGAAAACATGCGCATCATCGATGTGCCTCCGCAGCACGACATGTTCGAGTTGCCCGAGCCTCGCATCATCGCGCCCGGCCATCCGGAGCGTTCAGTGATGTTCCATCGCTTGTCCCACCGTGGCTTTGGCCAAATGCCGCCGTTGTCTGTTACCACTGTGGACGAAGAAGCGTTGCGCCTGTTTGCGGCATGGATTCGCCGCCTCGGCGAAACGCAGCCATGAGGCGTGTCCTCGCAGGACAACGCTGATCCCGGCTGCTTCTTCACAATTATTTGTCCCTTTTCGCCACCAGCCGGGATTTACTGGTGATCGCGATGTTGGATGACCTCGAGCTGATCCGCAAATATGCGGCTGAAGGTTCGGATGATGCTTTCCGCACCATCGTGGAGCGCCATATCGGCCTGGTCTATTCAGCGGCGCTCAGGCAAGTGCGCGACCCACATCTGGCCGAGGAAGTCACGCAGGCCGTGTTCGTGGTCCTGGCACGCAAGGCCGGATCACTTAAATCCGGAACGCTGCTGGTGGGCTGGCTCTTCCGCACCACGCGTTTCGTGGCCGCGCGAGCGGTCCGCGATCGACAACTCCGCCAACTTCGGGAACAGGAGGCCGCTCAAATGGAACATTGTTTATCCGCGTCCAACCACGATGCGGCATGGCAGGAAGTCGCTCCGACACTCGATGAAGCCATTGCCAAACTCGGTGAAACGGACCGCCACGCTGTGCTCCTCCGCTTCTTCGAAAAGAAAGAGCTCAAAGAAGTGGGCCGCGCGCTCGGCAGCAGTGAAGACGCCGCCAAGAAACGGGTTTCCCGGGCGCTGGAAAAACTGCGCGCGTTCCTGGTTCGGCGCGGAATCACGCTGTCCACAGTGACACTCGCCGGTGCGCTGGTGGAGAATTCCGTCCACGCCGCGCCCGCCGCCCTGTCCGCCTCAACCCTCGCCGCAGTAACGATGAACGCAGGAACAGCCACCACCGTTGCGCTCGTCCAAGGCACGATCAAGGCCATGTTTTACGCCAAGCTGAAGGCGGGGGCGTTGGCGACGGTGGTTGTGCTCGGGATCATCGGGACCGGTTTGGGCACCGCATCCTTGTTTCACCACACGGGCACCCCGCTTTTTTTCTCGTTGCCGCTCGAAAAGGTGGACGGAATGCCACTGGCCAGTTTTGGTCCGGAGAATCTGTGGTCATGTTTGCCCACGGGGCAGCAGACACTGGGCGGCGTCCCTTTCGATATCAAGATGCGAATGCAATTGCACGGCAATCTGGACGCAAAGGAACTGCGGCGTTATCCCGCGAGCATCATGGGGATTCCCGTGCGTCAGCGGTTGGCGCGGTTGCACCTATTGCAGGGAGCGAACATCACGGACACCGAGGGCCGGCCCATCGCCGCACTCCGCCTCCATTACTCCGGGGGAAAGACGCACACTCTTTTCCTGAATTACGGCGTTCACACGCGAGAATGGTGGCACTATTCGAACGAGCGGCTCAGCACGGTGAGCGCTAGCAACACCGCCGTCGTATGGAGGGGGCGCTCGGCGGATGGTGACCGCAGAGGCGCGACCCATCGGATGTTCAAAACCACTTTCGATTTGCCGGCGAGTGACGAGCGCGTTGAGAGCATGGATGCGCTGTCATTGTTCAGCCGTTCGTCGCTGGTAATTCTCGCCATAACGGGGGAGGCGGGCCAAGGGGTGGTTCCACGGGAGGAGATTTCGCCCGGCGTGGATCAATTCCGCGACAGCACCGACTTGATGGTATTCGATCAGGCCGGCCAGCCGATTCGCGGTGTGCGTGTATTTGGTGCAGCGCAGGCCGGCAATGGAACGGAAATCACGCTGGGCAAGCTCGATGATACGTTCTCAACTGCTGGCCTGGTGCCGGTTGATTTTCCGGCGGGCGCCCGCCAATTAAAGCTCAGGGTAACGGCTGCAGGCTATGTCCCAACAGAAGTCACGATCGTCGCCAGGGCAGACGGGCGGTTTGAGCCTCGAGTCGTTGCCCACTTGCCTGCCGCGAACGTGCGTCCGCGTGTTACGTCGAGGGAGACACGCGAAGAAGCACAAGCCGCGAGGGATGCCGCGCAGCCCGCTTATGAATTGAAGCGCAGCGACTTTTTTCGAGAAGCAATCCCGGCGTTTGAGACCGCGATTCGCCAATATCCCAATCACAGCGACAGCTACCACGGACTTGCGCAAGCACAGCGCGAATCCGGCAATCCCCAGGCGGCGTTGGCCAATCATGATCGCGCGATCGAGTTGGATCCGCGACGTCATGATCTTTATTGGGAACGCGGGCTTACCTACTTGCGAATGCACAACTACGATGACGCCATCGCGGATTTCAACGCGGCCCTGAAGAGAAACAGCCAGTTTGCGCTCGCGGAAATGAGCCTTGGGGAGGCTTACCGGGGGAAGCAGGATTTCGAACTGGCGTTGCTTCACCAGAACAATGCCATCGCACTCAAGCCGGAGACGGCATGGTTCTATCACGAGCGCGGAAACACCTATCGAAGAATGGGGGATTCGAAACGCGCCGGGATGGATTACGCGAAAGCCATCGAATTGCGGAACGAACCTGCGCCGCGCTCTGCAACCTCGAAAGCAGACGACGCTCTCAACATCCGCCGAGTGACAGCGACGCAAGAATAGTGATAGACGGGCAACACACGACCAGCACTTATGAAACCTTCGGACCAATCAGACCGGCTTTTCGATCCGCGGAGATGGTTTGGCGCGCTGTTCGCCGCCGTGCTGTTGTTGTCGAGTGCCGCCACGGCGGACACCTTGATCCCACTCGGGGCGGTGTGGCGGTTTCTCGACAACGGAACAGACCCCGGCGCGGCCTGGCGCAATACGAACTTCAATGACAGTGCATGGGGGGCCGGGCCGTCGGAACTGGGTTGGTGGTGAAGCGACCGTGCTGCCCAATGGCGGTCCTTCAGGAAATCGATTCGCCACCATATTTTTCCGGCACACGTTCCTGGTGACGAATCGCCCTGCTCTCACCAATCTCGCCGTTCGTCTCCTCCGCGACGACGGTGGGATCGTTTATCTCAACGGCGTCGAAGTGTTTCGCATCAATATGCCGGAAGGGGCAGCCACCTATAACAGCTGGGCGGCGTTCAGCATTAGCGGCAGCGAGGAATCCACGTTCTTCTCCGCTGCTGTCCCGCCCCAACTGCTCGTGGGTGGCACCAATGTAGTGGCCGTGGAAGTTCATCAATCGGATCCCTCCAGCAGCGATGTCAGCTTCAATTTGGATCTCACGGCGAACACACCGCTCGGCAACCAGCCCCCTTTGCCCGTTGTCAGCGTCCTTCCGAATACACAAATCGTGGGCGCAGGCGAGGCCTTTCAGATCAATGTCACCGCTTCGGATCCGGAGACAACGGCGACCCGAATCGATGCCCTCCAGGATGGTGTCATTATCCAAACCTTTTTCACCAATGCCGCCACGTTGAGCTGGTCCAATATGGTCGCGGGCATTCACGAATACACGGCGCGGGCGTTTGACGCGACAGGCATGCAAGGATTTTCAACCGTGGTGCGGGTGCTTGTGACGCCAGTTGGCTTCCAGGATCAATCGTCATTTTTCCCGATGTTCCCATCCAACAGCGGATTGATTTTGCAGGGCGTTGCCACCACGAGTTCAAATGTGCTCCATCTCAACCGTCCCAATGGCACCGGCAATGGCGGAGCGTGGATGGCCACGCAGCAAGGGGTAACCGGCGGTTTCGTTTCTGACTTCCGCTTCCGCATCCTCTCCAAAGTGGGTGGTGGTGCGGACGGCCTGGCGCTGGTCATTGCCGGAACGCCCCAACCTGTGCTGGGTGGCGGGGGCATGAGTTACCGCGACATCCCGAACAGCCTCGTCGTGGAATTCGATACCTGGATGAACAGCAATGACGGTGATCCCGACGATCATCACATTAGCGTTCACACTTTGGGTGCCGCGGGCAATTCGACGAGTGAAACCGCTTCCCTCGGCCGTTTCACGCCCGCCGCCGATTTTTCGGACGGTGCAGTTCATCGCGTGAGGGTCCTTTACACTCCCGGTTCGTTTCTCGTGTTTCTCGACAATCTCAACACCCCGGTCCTGAACTTGAACGTGGATCTCGGCACGTTGCTCACCCTGCCGAACGGCACGGCGTGGATTGGAATAACGGGCGGCGCCGGCGGGAGTTCAGAAACTCACGACATCTGGACCTGGTCGCACACCAGCTTCGCCAACGTGCCGCCCACGGTCGCGCTCACTTCGCCGGCGCAAGCCATTCGTATCGCCGCCGGATCGAATCTGATCTTGAGCGCCAGCGTGAACGATCCGAACGGCAATGTCGTGAATGTGGAATTCTACGACGGCTTTGACTTCATCGGCGAGGACGCAACCGCACCCTTCAGCATGGTCTGGAGCAATCCACCCGCGGGCATTCACACGATTGTTGCAACGGCCACGGACGACGGGGGCCTCTTCGGAATTTCCACTCCCGTGGTGGTGGAGGTGGTTTCCACAAACGCCAACGTGACCTTGTTTCCCAATTTCGCCAATCCAAGCAACTTGATCGTCCTGGGCAATTCCGCGGTGGTGGGGAATCGCCTGCGACTGACTCCGGCAATCAATAGTCAGACCGGCGGCGCCTGGCTCGACAGCAAACAAGCCGTAGCGCTCGGCTTCGAAACGGTGTTCCAATTTCAGGTCAGCCAGCCCAAAAGCCAGGGAGCAGACGGCTTTGCGTTTGTCATCCTTGGCCAGGAAGCGCCGGTGCTCGGGACCGCGGGTGACGACCTGGGCTACCACTCAATCGCCAACAGCCTCGCCATTGAGTTCGATACATATCAAAACCCCGAAACAGCGGACCTCGACGCCAATCACATCGGTATTCATTCTCGCGGCACGGATCCGAACAGCTCGAACGAGAGCGCATCGCTGGACCGCGTCACGCCATCCATCGACATGTCCGATGGCGCCATTCACACCGTCGCCATCCGTTACAGCAGTGGGCTGCTGCGCGTGTTCCTGGACGATTTAAATAATGCGCCGATCCTGCAGCTCCCTTTGAACCTGGGAACATTACTCGCCCTGGAAAACGGCACGGCGTGGGTTGGATTCACCGCGGCAACGGGCGGCGACTTTGAAAACCATGACATCCTCATATGGTCGTTCCGGCCCAACAACGCCGCGCCGCAGATTCAACTGGCTGGCCTGGGCACTGGGCCCTTTTACGCGCCGACCAATCTTCTGCTCTCTGCGAATGCCTACGACCCCGACGGCGACGTGGTGAACGTCGAATTCTTTGTCGATGGCAGTTCGATCGGAGAAGCGAAGCAGTTCCCGTTTGTCATTCCCTGGAACAACTCGTCGGCCGGAACCTTTTTTCTGCACGCCACGGCCACGGATGAATTCGGAATTGTGTCCACTTCTCCTGGCGTAACGCTCTCGTTTTCTCCCAGGCCCATCGTCTCCACTCCGGCTGTGCAAGCCGACGGAAGCATGGTGCTTACGTTCGCGAGTATCAGCGGGCACAACTACACCGTCCAATACAGCGCGGACCTGGTGAATTGGACCAACGCCATCCCATCTCTTGTCGGCACGGGGGGATTGATTTCATGGCAGGACACGGGTCCGCCAGTGACCCAAAGCCCGCCCCAGAATCAGCCGCAACGTTTTTATCGCGCAACAGTTTCGCCGCCGTAACGGCACTTGCCACTCGTCTTCGCCTTCGAAGCTGGATCATCCCCCAAGCGAATGGCGATTGTGTGCCTCGATCCAGCAAAGATTTTCCTCCGCGTCTCCGCGTCTCCGCGGTTAGTCTGCGCGCCCTGACGTATGCTCGGACTCCTGGGGCTCAGCCGCGAAGCGACACTGTTGGGTTGCACCGTGCTGGCGATTGTCGCGCTGGTGGTGCTGGTCGCGCGCTTCAAGCTCAACGCCTTCGTCGCACTCATGCTCGCATCCCTGTTCGTCGGCATCGCTTCGGGAATGCCGCCGCTCAACGTCGCGAAGGCCTTTCAAACCGGCATGGGCAATACGCTCGGCTTCATCGCCGTCGTCGTCGGTCTCGGCACGATGCTCGGTAAAATGCTCGGGGAGTCCGGCGGCGCCGAAGTGATTGCCAGCACATTCATCCGCGCGTTCGGAACGAAGCGGCTGCATTGGGCGTTGATGATCGTCGGGTTTGTGGTTGGCCTTCCGGTGTTCTTCGGCGTGGGTCTCGTGCTGCTCATGCCAATCGTTGCCGCGCTCTTGCGCGACACGAAACAGCCATTGCTCTACCTCGGAATCCCCCTCGTCGCCGGCCTGTCGGTTTCGCACGGACTGGTGCCGCCGCACCCCGGGCCCGTCGTCGCGATCAGCACCCTTGGCGCTGACATGGGGAAAACGATTCTCTACAGCATGATCGTCGGCGTGCCGGCCGCGACCATCGCGGGGCCGATCTTTGGAAAAATAATTTCAACGCACGTGCCGGTTGAATTGGGCGGCCTGGGTGAAGCGGTTGTTCCCAAAAGCTCGAGAAAGAATTGCCCGTCGTTCACGACCACCCTCGCGACCATCCTGCTGCCGGTCGTACTGATGTTGGGCGCAACGATCGCGGACGTCACCCTGCCCAAAGATAACACCGCCCGAGTCTGGCTCGACTTCATCGGCTCGCCGGCGGTCGCGATGCTCGCGGCGACCCTCGTCTCCCTGTTCACGTTTGGTTACGCGTGCGGATTTTCGCGCCGGGAGATTCTGAAGTTCACGGACGAATGCGTCGGGCCGGCCGCGAGCATCATTCTCATCGTGGGTGCGGGCGGCGGCTTCAGCAAAGTGCTCGAGGAAGGCGGCGTCGGCAAAATGCTGGCCGAGTCGGCCGGACATCTCCACGTCTCGATCCTGCTCCTGGCCTGGCTCATCGCGGCTGCCATTCGCGTCGCGGTTGGCTCCGCCACAGTGGCCATCACGCTCGCCGCCTCACTTGTCCTGCCGCTCGCAAACGCCGCCGCCGGCACCAATCGCGAGCTGCTGGTCATTTCGCTCGGCGCCGGTTCCTTGATTCTCTCGCATCTCAACGACGGCGGCTTCTGGTTCGTGAAAGAATACTTCGGCCTGACCGTGCCGCAGACGCTCAAGTCCTGGACGTTGATGGAGACGATTATCTCCGTCGTCGCACTGGTGTTGGTGCTGGCCCTCGACCTCGCCCTGAAAAGTTTCCATTGATATCTCGCAAAGGGCGCGAAGGGATGGAGGGAAAAAACTTCGCATCCTTCGCGGCCTTCGCGAGACTCCTTTCCCATGTTGATTCTCGATGCCCATCTGGACCTTTCGATGAACGCCCTGGAATGGAACCGCGACCTGACGCGGCCCATCGAAGAAATTCGGGAGCGTGAACAAGGCCTGGCCGACAAGCCGGACCGCGGACGCGGCGTCGTTTGCTTTCCCGAAATGCGCCGCGGCGGCATCGGCATCTGTGTCGCCACCCAGATCGCCCGTTACGTGAAGCGGGCGAATCCATTGCCCGGCTGGCATTCGCCAGAACAGGCGTGGGCGCAAACGCAGGGCCAACTCGCCTGGTACCGTGCGATGGAGGAACGCGGGGAACTTGTTCAGATCAAAACGCGCGGTGAATTGCAGAAGCAGGTTGAGCTTTGGAATGGAGCGCTGGTTTCCAAACCGGCGCGTTTAGATGGTCACGCCGATCGTGCCGGTTTGGAAACCGGCGCTCCACCCATCGGCTACATCCTCTCGCTGGAAGGCGCGGATTCGATTCTCTCGTTCAAGCATCTCGAACAAGCCTACGAGCAGGGACTGCGCGCCCTCGGACCGGCGCACTACGGCCCCGGACTCTACGCGCAAGGCACCGACGCGACCGGGAAGTTCCCCGCGCGCGGCCGCGAATTGCTTCGCGAAATGGACCGGCTCGGAATGATTCTCGATGTCACACATCTCACGGACGAGGAATTCTGGGAAGCGCTGGAGCTCTATCAGGGCCCGATCTGGGCGAGTCATTCGGATTGCCGCGCACTCGCGCCGCATCAGCGCCAACTGAACGATGATCAAATCAAGGCGCTGGCCGAACGCGGTGCAGTGATTGGTGCTGCGCTCGATGCGTGGATGATGGTCCCGAACTGGGTCCGCCAGAAAACCACGCCGCAAGCCGTGGGCCTGAAACTGGAAAAACTCGTCGAGCACATCGACCATGCCTGCCAGCTCGCGGGCAGCGCCCGCCACTCCGGGATCGGCTCCGATCTGGACGGCGGATTCGGCCGCGAACAGGCGCCGATGGATCTCGAAACGATTGCGGACCTCTCACGCATTCCCGACATGCTGAAAGCGCGCGGTTACAGCGACGGGGATATTCGCGCGATCGCTCACGGAAACTTTCTTACCTTTCTGAATTCAGCCTTGCCGCAATGACCAGTTCAGGCGCTCCTTTACCAGGCCATGGTGGTGCGCTAGCTTCCGCGCCCCGCCGATAGGACGGGAACGATTCATGGCATCGATCGAACAGGAAATTGCGCGCCGGCGAACGTTTGCGATCATTTCGCATCCGGACGCGGGCAAGACCACGCTGACGGAAAAATTCCTGCTCTACGGCGGCGCGGTGCAACTCGCCGGCTCAGTGACGGCGCGGAAGAACCAGCGCGCGACCACGTCGGACTGGATGGAACTGGAGCGGCAGCGCGGCATCTCGGTCAGTTCCACGGTGCTGCAATTCGAGTATCGCGATTTTTGCGTGAACCTGCTCGACACGCCGGGTCACAAGGATTTTTCCGAGGACACCTATCGCGTGCTCACGGCGGTGGACGCGGCGATCATGGTCATCGACGCGGGCAAGGGCATCGAGACGCAGACGCGCAAGCTGTTCGAGGTGTGTCGCCAGCGCGGTATCCCGATTTTCACCTTCATGAACAAGCTGGATCGGCCGGCCAAGGACCCGCTCGACCTGATCGATGAACTGGAGCGCGTGCTGGGCATCGCGGCCTATCCGGTGAACTGGCCGCTCGGCAATGGCGCGGACTTTCGCGGCGTGTTCAATCGCAAGACCAAGCAGGTGAATTTCTTCGAGCGCGTGCCCAATGGCGCTTACCGCGCGCCCGTGTCCGTGCACAATCTGGCCGAGCCGATCGTGCGGGAGACGATGTCGGAAGAAGCGTTCGCCAAGGTCGTGGAAGAGTTGGAGATGCTCGAAGGCGCGGGCGCGGCGTTCGGTCACGAGGCGGTGCTGGCGGGAGAACTGACGCCGGTGTTCTTCGGGAGTGCCGTGAACAATTTCGGCGTGCAACTCCTGCTCGACGCTTACCTCGATCTCGGGCCGGCGCCACGTCCGCGGACCGCAAACGAACGCGTGGTGGATCCAGTGAACGACGGTTTCTCCGGTTTCATTTTCAAGATTCAGGCGAACATGGATCCGAAACATCGCGATCGGCTGGCGTTCGTCCGCGTTTGCTCGGGAAAGTTCGAGCGCGACATGTCTGTGATTCACACGCGCACCGGCCGCAAGCTGCGGCTCTCGAGTTCGCACAAACTCTTTGGCCGCGAACGTGAGACGGTGGACGAGGCGTTCCCGGGCGATGTCGTTGGCCTCGTCGGCCATTCTGATTTCCGAATCGGCGATACGCTGGCCGAGGATTCATCGATCGCCTACGCGGAAATTCCGCGCTTCACGCCGGAATGTTTCGCCTGGTTGCAAAGTCCGAGTACAGCGCAATTCAAACGCTTCCGCGAAGGGCTCGAACAACTGTTGCAGGAAGGCGTGGTGCAATCATTCCACATCAAGGACTCGACGCAGCGCGTGCCGTTGCTCGGCGCGGTGGGCCCGCTGCAATTCGAAGTGGTACAATACCGGATGCAGACCGAATACGGCGCGGAGTCGCGCCTGGAACATGGCCCGTGGAAAATCCTGCGCTGGGCGCAGCCGGACAACGGAGCGCCGCTCGAGGAAACTCTTTTGCCCACAGGCGCGAAGCTCGCTTACGACGTAGCCAATCAGCCGGTGATTCTTTTCACCGAGCAGTGGGCCTGTGATTTTTTTGCGGAACGCAATCCAAAGATTCGCCTGAGTGCGCTGCCGCCTCCGTCCGCTGACGGAGTCAACCAATCCAAAGCGGTTGGCCCGATGGCCGGGCGTTGATCAGGGCGCGCGGCGAATCGTGAAGCCGCCATTCGTCGTGCCGGGGAAAAAGCCGGCTGCGCTGTTGCTGCTCTGAAGGACCGCACCCCGGATAGGCGTGGTGGCTTGCGTCACCGGATGCGTGAACGTCCCGCCGATCCAGCCATTCGCGTTCGTGACGTTGAGTTGGATGTTATGCGGGTTCGATGGGACCGTGAACGTCCCATTGTCCGAAAGAACCACCTCGGAGGTAATCGGCTCAACCAAGCCGTCACCGGAAAGCGTAATGATACCATTCGTCCAATTGAACAGCCTGGCTTGCGGGGGCGGCGTGTAGCGAGAGCCGTCGAGCTTCACGGTCTGGTTCGTGCCGCCAAGAAACCCGGGCGCATACCATCGCGGGTTTCCGCTGAAGGTGCCGTTGGTGGTCATATTCCCAATCGCGAAAATGGAGTCACCTTTCTTGTCAATGTAGGAGAACGGAAAGCGCCCACCTTTGAGCATCACGGTTTTCTGGCTGAAGGGAACATTGTCGGCCAGCAACCCGGTAATGTTCACGCGGCCAGCGCTATCGATCGTGACGTTGCCAAAGCCTGAGCCGTCAGTGACTCGGTTGTTGCCGGCGAGGGTTGGCGACAGGTTGAAGGTGTAAAGGCCGGCGGGTGCCGGGTTGGTTGGGCCGAACTCCTGCACGCGCCAGAGACCGACGGAGGAAACAAAATGCCCATCGGAGTAGACACCCCCGTAGCTCTCCGAGCCTTCACCCAACCACACAAGGTTCAGCGCCAGGAAATTGGTCCCCAGCGTGCCGGTAATGAGGCTTCGGCCGTTACTGTCGAACTGCCCGCGAATTCCATAACTCGCGCCGATCGGGCTGAGTTTGCCCGAGTAAATTCCATTGCGAGCCAGCTTAAAGCTAATCAGGCCCGAGCTGTTCGGCGGTGCATTTGAACTCGGCGCGAACACTCCCTGGTAGTTTCCGGGCTCCATCCCAAGCAAGCTCTTGCTGAAGCGCGCGACCAGTCTTCCCGTTTCAACCATGGTAAAATTAATCGTCGGGTTGTAAGAATTGACGGCGCCTCTCCAGCCATTGAAGTAATTGCCTTTCGTAGCCCTGGCCGTGACCGGATAATTCACTCCCACTTCCAAAAGCTGCCCGTTGGCGATCCCGGTGACTTTGCCTTTGCCCTCGATCTCCAGTGTCACGGGGCTCAACAACGTCCGAAACACAACCAAAGTGACTCCGGTCGAAAGATTGCCGAAATAGTCCAGACTGCGAACCAGAATGTAGTTCGTGCCAAACGTAAGCGGGACTTCGGCCGTCCAGTCACTTTTTCCCGGAGTAGTCAACCGCCCGAGCGGCCCGTCGAAAAGGATACGGGCCACTTCCGCATTGTCGCCCGCACTGCCAGACAAGCTGATGCTGGAATTGGTGGTTCGGATTTCCGTGGGATTGTTCACCGAAAGGGTGGGCGCGCCCGTGTCACGCGTGCGGTTCCCCTGAACAACCGAAGACCGCACCGTGAACAAATCGCGGTATTGCACGGGCGCCACATTCGTCACCACCGTGCCGCCATTCGTGCTCAGCGTATAATGGACGGCGGAGATCGGCAGCTCCCCAAAAAACTCGAAATACTCGAGGATGAAAGCCGTCCCAATCCCATAGTCGCGCGTCAGCGTGTTGAACTTGTTCAGCAGGTTCGTTCCGGTGTAGTCATTGAAGGTGCCGACGACCCGGCCGAAGACCGTGAACCCGCCGTCCACGTTGTTCAGGTGCGGATTGTTCGTCAGGTTAAAGAAAAATTCCGCGCTGGCGGAATTGGTGTCACCGCCCACCCGCGCCATGGCAATCGTCCCGTAATCGTTGTGCAGCTCGGGGCCAACGCTGTACTCGTTGGTGATCCGCCCCCAGTTCACGCCCGGAGTATAAGTGACGAAATCCGCCGGGCTGAATGGATCCGGAATACGAACGCGCCCGCCCTGCAAAACGAAATTAGGCTCCACTCGATGCAGGACAAGGTTGGAATACACACCGCTGTAAACATAGAGGAGAAAGTTCCGCACCGTCTCGGGCTTCTCCTGATCGAACAATTCGATGTCAATGTTTCCCAGAAGGAAGCCGTCGGTGAGGAGGTCGAACCGGACGAGAGTATGGTTCGGGTCGAGCCGGTACGGTCCTTGAATGACGGAGGCGCGTATGATGAACAAATCGGAAATCAAACTCGGCGGCGGACGGTCCACGCTCACCGGCGTAAACAGCGCTTCGGTTCCATTGACGATGTTCGTCGCAATCCCGTGGCCATCCGAGAGACTGTTGAAATAGTTCAGGAGGTTGGTGCCCGTTCGAGCACTGACTGCGTTGACGACGCGGCCAAACACCGTGGTGTCGAGCGACGAGTTGTCGCCGAGGTTGATGAACCATTCACTGGTCGCTGAATTGGGGCTGCTCGAATCCCGCGCCATGCTGATGGTGCCAAAGACATTACTTAACTGAGGACCCACATTGTACTCGCTGGGAACGGACCCATACTTCAGGCCGGGGGTGTAGGTCGTGAATCGGTTGGTCAGCGGCTGGTCGGGCACGCGCACATGGCCGCCTTGCATGAAGCTGGCGGGAACGAGCTGGTGAATCACGAGGTCCGAGTAGCCACCGTAAACGTAGCGCAAAAAGTTCAGCACGGTCTGGGGTTTCTCTTGATCGAACAACTCGATGTCGATGCTGCCGAAGTTCGTTCCACCGTTGAACACTTCGAAGCGAACGACGCTGTGGTTGGTATTGATAACGTCCTGCGCGCGCGCGAAAAATCCGCCGGCCGCAAGACACGTCAGGGTAAGGACGAGCAATAGTTTCTTCACAAACGGTCGCGAATGCTAACAGGTTTTCCGCCCGTGACAATGCGTTAGAGTGCGAAAACGTGAATTTCTGCTGATTGCGCCGCTGCTTCTTCGTCATCTATCCTCCGGCCCATCGCTATGAACATTCGCGCCCTGCTCGTTTTGTTCCTTGCTGGACTGGCCGCTCCCGTCCTCGCCGCCACCCCGAATATCGTGCTCATTTACGCGGACGATCTGGGCTTTGGGGATGTGAGTTGCTACGGCGCCACGCGGGTTCAAACCCCGAACATCGACCGGCTCGCATCGGAAGGTCTTCGCTTTACGGATGCCCATTCCTCGTCGGCCACTTGCACCCCATCGCGTTACTCGATGCTCACGGGCGAATACGCTTGGCGCAAGAAAGGCACCGGTGTTTTGCCTGGCGACGCCAAGTTGATCATCGATCCGAATCGCACCACCCTGGCGTCTCTGCTGCAGAAAGCCGGTTACACTACAGGCATCGTGGGCAAATGGCACCTCGGCCTGGGCGGCGGCACCAATGCCACCGATTGGAATCAGGAAATCAAACCCGGCCCGAATGAACTGGGATTCGATCACAGCTTCATTCTGCCCGCCACCGGCGACCGCGTGCCGTGCGTCTATGTGGAGAATCATCGTATCGTCGGACTCCAATCGCAGGACCCTTTGGTCGTCAGTTTCGCGACGAACAAAGTGGTCGGCAACGAACCTACCGGCAAGGAACAGCCCGAGTTGCTGCGCGTGAAACCCAGTCATGGCCACGACGTCACCATTGTCAATGGCATCAGCCGGATCGGCTCCATGGGCGGGGGCAAGGCAGCGTGGTGGAAGGACGAAGACATCGCGGATGTGCTGACGAAGCGGGCGGTCTCGTTCATCGAGCAGAACAACGGCAAGCCGTTCTTTCTCTACTTCTCGACACACGACATTCACGTGCCGCGCGTGCCGCATTCGCGCTTCGCCGGCAAAACGGAAATGGGCCCGCGCGGTGATGTCATCGCGCAGCTCGATTGGTGCGTTGGGGAAGTCATGGCCGTGCTCAAGAAACACAACCTGGACGCCAGCACACTGGTGATTTTCTCCAGCGACAACGGGCCGGTGGTTGACGACGGTTATCGCGATGATGCGGTGGAAAAGTTGGGCGATCACAGGCCGGCCGGTCCATTTCGTGGTGGCAAGTACAGCAAATTCGAAGGCGGCACACACGTTCCTTTTATTGTGCGCTGGCCGGGACGCGTGAAGCCGGGCGTTTCGGACGCACTCGTCTGCCAGATCGATTTAATGACGTCGTTTGCGGACCTTGTGACTGGCAAAAGATCGGCCGCCAGCGGGCCCGACTCGCAGAATATTTTGCCTGCACTGTTGGGAGATTCGAAACAAGGCCGGGAGGTTCTCGTCGAACACGCCAATGGCCTGGCCCTGCGCAAGGGACCGTGGAAATACATCGAAGGCCGGAAAGGGATGGCCGTGCAAAAGAACACCAATACTGAAACCGGCAACGCGCTGTTGCCTCAACTGTACGATCTCAGCAAAGACCCGGCGGAGAAAGAGAACATAGCGGCTGACCATCCTGCCCTGGTCAAGGACCTCGCCGCGCAGTTGCAGGCCATTCGCCGCGCGGGAGGCGATGCCGGCGTGAATGATGCTCGATAGCCTCCACGCCGCTCTCGCTGCGTCGCGCCGCACATTCTTTGCAACTTCCCCCGTCCGCGTTACTGTCGCGCGCATGACGATGGCTCAAGGGAAAAAGGACGCACTAATGCCCGTGCAGAAGATTGCGAACACGACGGCAGTGCAGAAAAGAAAAATGCGGCAGCCCACCAGTGTGGTGACCGGCGCCGCGGGTTTCCTCGGCTCGCACCTCACCGACCTGCTCATCGCTCGCGGACACAAAGTCATCGGTCTCGACAACTTCGTGACCGGCAGCATCGAGAACATCGATCATCTCGGCGGAAACCAGAACTTCAAATTCATCCAGCAGGACGTGACCGAGTTTATTTTTCTCCATGACCGGGTGGATTACGTCTGGCACTTCGCCTCACCGGCTTCGCCGATCGATTATCTGGAGTTGCCCATCCAAACGCTCAAGGTCGGTTCACTCGGCACGCACAAGGCGCTGGGACTGGCCCGCCAGAAAGGCGCGCGCTTTTTGCTGGCCAGCACTTCCGAGATTTATGGCGACCCGCTGGTGCATCCGCAGCGCGAGGATTATTGGGGGAACGTGAACACCATCGGGCCGCGCGGCTGTTACGATGAATCCAAACGCTTCGCCGAAGCGATTACCTATGCCTACCATCGCGAGCACCAAATCGAGACGCGCATCGTGCGCATCTTCAATACCTACGGGCCGCGCATGCGCTTGCGCGACGGCCGTGTTGTTCCTGCGTTCATGGGCCAGGCGCTCACGGGCAAACCTTTGACTGTTTTTGGCGATGGAAAACAAACGCGCAGCTTTTGCTACTGCTCCGATCTCATCGAAGGCATTTACCGCCTGATGATGAGCGAGACGAACGAGCCGGTGAACATCGGCAATCCGCAGGAGCTGACGATGCTGGAATTCGCCGACCGGATCATCAAGCTCACCGGTTCGCAGAGCAAAATCATCTTCAAGCCCTTGCCGCAGGACGATCCGAAGCAGCGCCAGCCGGACATCACCCGCGCGCGCACGCTGTTGAAATGGGAACCGGTCGTGAAACTCGAAGAGGGATTGAAACGCACCATCGAATATTTCCGCGAGAGGGTGTGACCCGCTTCGTTCAAGGCGGTGGCGGAGTGTTTGTTTTCTTGTCCGCGATGTTTTCGCTGACGACGAAGGTAGACTTGGTTCGTTCGCCCGGCTGAACGACCAGTTTGCCTTCAGCCGAGAGCACCAATTCGTCATTCACGCTGCGCTTCTCACTGCGCAAGCGGCCTCTTCCCGCGACGAGAACAATGGCGGCCAAAATCAGGAGGACACCGGCGCCGATGAAGATCCATTTGCGTTGCATCTCAACACAAAGACACCGTGGCACCGGGGTTTCGTATAAACTTTTTTGCCGACGTCCCCGCGCCTTGGTTCAGCGCGTCACTACTTCAGGAAATAGCCGCGCTGCTTTTCATTGATGGGCAGGTTTAATTTTTCCATCACAGCGAGCAAATCCTCCCAGATCTTCCGTTTCTCAGCGTTCGACTGGTTGCGCAGGAGATACGCCGGATGATACGTCGGCATGAGCGGAATGCCGCGATACGTGTCCCATTTCCCGCGCAGCTTCATGATGCCACTCTTGCCAAGCAAACCTTCCAGCGCGGTGCCGCCGAGCGCGACGAGCACCTTCGGTTGGATGAGATCGATCTGCGCGTGCAGATAGGGAATGCAGGTCTGCATTTCCTCGGGCGTCGGCTTGCGATTCCCACTGCTGCCCGCGGGCATGTCGGGACGGCACTTGAGAATGTTGGCGATGTAAACCTTTTCGCGCGAAAGGCCCATGGCCCCAATCATGCGCGTGAGCAATTGTCCCGCCGCGCCCACGAACGGCTCACCTTGCACGTCTTCGTCCGCGCCCGGCGCTTCGCCCACGAACATCAGTTCCGCGTCGATGCTCCCGACGCCGAAGACAACATTCTTGCGGCTGGAGGAAAGATGGGCGCACTTCACGCATTGCATCGCACGCTCGCGCAACTCCGCGATGGCCTGAACTTTTCCCACAGGCGCAATGGGCGCCGGCGAGGGAGCAGCCACCAACGAAGCAGCGGCGTTCGGCCTCGACGCAGATAGATTTGAAGAGATTTCGGAGATCACTCGCGCCGGAGCGGCCGCGGTGGCCGTTGTTCCAGTTCGCGCAGCGCCAGTCGTCAGCGCGCGAACCGTCTCGGCTTCCAACGGCACAAACTGCGCACCCTGCGCCTGGAGCAATTGCAGATGCTCAATCGTGGCCCCCAACAACTGATGAAATTCGGCGGACATCGCCGCGAGCGTAGCAAGGTGGATGAACGACGGTAGAAAATTTTATCAATTCTGCGCGCCCGTGTATTCCAGCCTGACGATTTGCGTGTCCTTGTTGTTGCCCCAGGCCGTGCCGTATTCGATGACGTAGAGGCAGCCGTCCGGCCCCAGTTCCATGTCCATCGGACGCTTGAACGTCATGCTCTTGAACATCCGCTCCATTCGCAGCGACCCGTCCGAATTCTTTGCGATGTTCTCCGTGTCATCCAAATGCACGGCCACGATCCAGTTGCGCGACCATTCGTAAATGAACAGCGTGTGATCTAATTCCCGCGGCAGCTTCGTCTTCGACGGATTTTTTTCGTCGAAGTAATAAACCGGCCCGGCCATTGCCGTGCGCCCGCCGCCGCTGTTCAACACCGGAAACCGCGTTGAAGGTCCGCTCGGATACCAGATGAACGCGGGCTGGGCGGGCGGAAGATTTTTGATGCCGGTGTTGTTCGGTGAATTGTTCACCGGGTGCATGGGGTCGAAGAATTGCGGCTCACCGGCCACGTAGGATTCCGGCTTCTTCAAATCCGCGGGAACGGTTTGACCCTTATCCTTTGCTTCTTTCACGGCCTTGTCGTAGGCGGCCCGGGCCTTCTGGTACTGGGCACGCGCGGCGAAATCAATCTTCGCATAGGGCTTGTTGTCGCCACGCGAATAAGGCCAGCCAAAGTAACCGGCCGCCTTGGCCTGCATCACGGCGTCAAAACCGGCCGGCCCTCGTTTCGGATCCGGTCCACCGGCATCAGGTCCGACATCGCCCCAATACAGAACGCTGCTGCGGGGATCGACCGACAGACGGAACGCGTTGCGCGTGCCTTTCACAAACACTTCCGGCCGAGTTCCCGGCGTGCCGGGTGGAAACAAATTGCCTTTGGGAATGGTGTACGTTCCGTCCGGTTCCGGATGAATGCGGCTGATGCCCCCGCGCAAGTCATTCATGTTCGCCGACGATTTTTGCGCGTCACGCGGGGACATTCCCGGCCGCTCATCGATCGGCGCATAGCCGTCAGAATCGCCCGGATTCGTGTTGTCGCCAATTGCGATGTACAGGTTGCCTTCCTTGTCGAAGCCAATGGAACCGCCGACGTGACAACACTCCTCGCGCTGCGTCGGAATCTCGATTACCGCTTTCTCCGACGCGAGATCGAGTTGCTCGCCCGCCAGCGTATAACGCGAAACGCGAATGATGCCCTGCCTTTTCCCATTTGAGTCCTTCGTCGTCTCGGGCAACGAGTGGTTGAGATAAACCCAGCCGTTCTTCGTAAAGTTCGGATCGAGCGCCATGCCGATCATTCCGTCTTCCAGCCCGTCAAACACTTTGATCTTCGCAATGGTCACCGTCGTCCTGGTATCCGGCTTCCACATCTTGATCGTGCCATCGCGTTGCGCGTAGAAGACCCGGCCATCGGCGGCGACGGCAAGTTCCATCGGGTCCTTCACCGTGTCCTGCCACTTGCCATCGACCTCCCGATCCGCATCGAGGATCACCTTGCGGAAATTTCCATCCACCTGTTCGCCGGTGGGGATGGGTGATTGCTCCTTCCTGGCTTCAACCTTTGGAGCTTGGGGCGTCTGAGCGAGTGCGATGACCGCGGCGAGAAACGTCGCAGCGCAGAGAAATCGGACTTTGGCAAAAATCATTCGGGGAACATGGACGGGGGGAGCGCCGATTCATTCAAGCTGTGCGCTCGAAATCATCAGCTCTTCGGCTCGGCCCGGCCGTACAACTCACGCGGCGCTGCATCAAAATATTTGAACAGGGCCGGACACAACCATCCTTCCATTTCGAACTGCGGAGAAAAATACCAGTTGCCCCCGTACTCTTCACGCCGCCATTCCAACTTCACCGTGTAACCGGGAAACGGCGTCGCGGAAAATATGAGCCGGAAACCCTTGTCAGCGTCGGGAATGGAGGCAACGAGCTTCTCAAGCATGGTGTCAATCCCGGACACAAACGGCTCCCGCATCAAGCCCACTGCAGGATCATCGAAGACCCACATTCCTTCGTATTTGTACGGCACGATGACGCCGAGGGAGTTGCTGCCGTGGGTGCGATTGGGCGCGCACAGCTCTCGTTCGATGCGTTTTGCTTCCTGTTCCAGCGGACCATAGGGATAGCCCGGCGGCGTAACGGATTCGCGAAGATAGAGCTCGAGAAAGGGTCGGAATCCGCCCAGACGTTCATACTGCGCGGTGTGGGCCAGTTCGTGGACGACCAGCCTACGTTCACCCCACGACTCGGCCTGGATAAAGATCCCATAGCGCAGAGTTAATCCAGCCGTGAGCGGAGAAATCAGGTTGGTCGCCTCCGCCGCCTGGCGCAAGAGCGGATGAGTAGGCAATGGAATTTCCTCCACCACTCGGAGACGCACTTTCTCTGGATGGGCGATCCCGATGCGCCGCGCGTCTTCCATTTGTGACGTGGTCAAAGCGACGCCCTCACGCAGAATGATTGCCTCCTGTTCTTCGGCCCACTGGCAGGCGGCCGGCAATAACAATTGGAACATTGCGTCGTCAATCACACCTGCGTGCCTTCCCTAATTCGCGGCTGCCGACGGCAAGCCCGCTCGTTTTGCCATGATGGCGTCCACGATCTTTTTTCCGAGTTCCGGCTTCTCGGCCAGCGCGGCGCGGGCAGCTTCCTTGCCCTGACCGATCAGTTCACCATTGAATTGCAGCCACGCCCCTTTCTTCTCCACGACGCCGTGCGTCAAGCCCACGTCGAGGATGCTGCCTTCCTTGTTGATGCCGTGATTGTAGATGATTTCGAACTCCGCTTCAGCGAACGGCGGCGCGACTTTGTTCTTCACGATTTTGACCTTGGCGAGATTGCCCATCGCGTTGCCGGCGGCATCCTTGAGCGTCTCCTTGCGGCGAATGTCGATCCGGATGCTGGCGTAAAATTTCAGCGCCTTGCCGCCGGGCGTCGTCTCGGGGTTGCCGAACATGACGCCGACTTTCTCGCGCAACTGGTTGGTGAAAATGCAGGCGGTCTTCGATTTGCCGAGAATCGCCGTGAGCTTGCGCAGCGCCTGGCTCATCAGGCGCGCCTGCATGCCCATCGTCGCCATGCCCATTTCACCCTCGAGTTCAGCGCGCGGGACCAGCGCGGCCACGGAATCGATTACAATCACGTCGAGCGCGTTCGAGCGCGCAAGCGTTTCGCAGATCGTCAGCGCCTCTTCGCCGCTGTCCGGTTGCGACACGAGCAGGTCGTCCAGGTTTACTCCCAGTCGCTTCGCGTAAGCCGGATCAAGTGCATGCTCGGCATCGATGAACGCCGCCAGTCCGCCGGCCTTCTGCGCATTGGCAATCACGTGCAGCATCAAGGTCGTTTTGCCGGACGATTCCGGACCGAAGATTTCAATGACCCGTCCGCGCGGAATGCCCCCGACACCGAGCGCAAGATCGACGGCCAATCCGCCCGTGGGAATCACCTCGATCTGCCGCTGCGCCTGCGCCGATCCGAGGCGCATGATGCTGCCGTCGCCATAGGTCTTGGTGATGGACGAAATCGCGGCATCCAAATCGCGCGCGCGCGTCGCATTTACTTTTTCCTTCTCGGCCGCTTTGTTGTCTTTTTCAGCCGTTGGTTTTTCAGCAATTTTCGGGGGCATAAAAGTTCTTTCGATGAGATTTCCAAGTTCAGGTTTGCGGACGGGTGGTAAATAAGGAACGGGCACCGGTTCGTCAATGAGCGTTCGCGGAAATTTTTAGAGCGTGTCGCCAGCATCCTGCTGGCATGGAGCGGTGACCAATGAGAAGGCCAGCCGGATACTGCCGGCACGCTAGGAATAGAAGTATCCCAACTCCCGCAGCGAAACAAAATCCTTGGGCCGCTCCGCCGTCGCGCGGCCCAGGATGACATGATCGAGCACATCGATCTTGAGCAACTGGCCGGCGCGAATCAGGTCGCGCGTGGCCTTGATGTCCGACTCGCTCGGCGTCGGGTCGCCGCTGGGATGATTGTGCACGATGACAATGGCGGCGGCGTTGGCGGCGATGGCGGCGCGAAAGACTTCGCGCGGGTGAACGAGAATGGTGTCGAGCGTTCCTTGCGAAAGCCGCTCGACGCGGATCAAACGGCGGCGCGTGTTGAGCAGGACGGATTGAAACGTCTCGACTTCAAACACGCGATTCTCTTCCCGTAACAATTGGGCGATGCGCTCCGGCGTGTCGAGCATTGGCGCTTCGCCATGCATTTCCTTGGCCATGCGTTGCGCGAGCGTGAACGCGCTCTTCAGCGCAATGGCCTTGTCGCGTCCGATGCCTTTGACCTGCCCCAGGTCCTTCAACGAGGCCCGCGCCAGGTTGTCCAGCGTGCCGAACCGGTGTAGCAGTTGCTCGGCGATTTGAATGGCCGACACGCCCTTCATCCCGGTGCGCAACAGGATGGCGATGAGTTCGGCGTTGCGCAGCGCTTCCGCGCCATTTTCGACGAGCCGCTCGCGGGGCCGTTCGTGTTCGGGCATCTCGCGGATGAGGAGGTTGGCCATGCGTCAGGTTATAGATGAAAGGTGATCGCGGGTCGAGTGTTTGCAACGGAGCGTGAACCTGCGATTCAATTCGCACTCTGACCACGCACCTTCAACTCTCAACTCGGGCCGCTCGCTTGAGTTTGCCGCATTCCCGCGTAGTTTGCTTCAGTTCAAAAGGGAACCAAAGGAGAGGGAATGACACTTTCATTGAAGCCATCGCACGTCCGGCGTTATGCCGAGATCGGGAAATTGCTTTGGAAATACAGCCGCTCGGACATCTTTCACACGAACGAATTCGTCGATGCCAATGTCGAGTTACCCGCCAGCAACGGCAAAGGTGCGCCGCCCGAAGATCTCGCCAACGATTTGGAAGCGATGGGGCCAACCTTCGTGAAGCTCGGACAGATCCTTTCGAGCCGCCCGGATTTGTTGCCCGCACCCTACGTGAAAGCGCTGAGCCGTTTGCAGGACAACGTGAAACCGTTCTCGTTCGCCGAGGTCGAGCGCATCGTGCAAAGCGAACTGGGCGTTCGGCTTTCCAAAGGATTCGCATCCTTCGACTCCGAACCGCTGGCCGCCGCCTCACTCGGGCAGGTCCACCGTGCCGTGCTGCGCGATGGACGCAAAGTCGTGGTGAAGGTGCAGCGGCCAGGCATCCGCGAACGCATCGCGGAGGACTTCGAAGTGGTGGAGGAAATTGTGGAGTTCCTGAAGAGCCACACGAAGCTCGCGCGTCGCTACCAGTTCGACAAAATTGTCGATGAGTTCCGGCGCACGTTGCTGAACGAACTCGATTACCAGCGCGAAGCCGCAAATCTCCGCTTGATTGCCGAGAACCTGAAAGAATTCCCGCGCATCCGCGTGCCATTGCCCGTGACCGATTACACAACACGTTCCGTGCTGACCATGGAATACGTCACCGGACAAAAAATCACCGCGCTGTCCCCGCTGACCCGCCTTGAACTGGATGGCGCCGGGCTGGCGGACGAGTTGTTCAAGGCTTACCTCAAGCAAGTGCTCGTGGACGGAATTTTTCATGCCGATCCGCATCCGGGAAATGTTTATGTCACGGACGCCGAGGAAATTGCGCTGCTCGATCTCGGCATGGTGGGCCGGATCGCGCCGGCCATGCAGGAGAAACTGATTCGCCTGCTGCTCGCCGTCGCCGAAGGCCGCAGCGATGAGGCGGGCAACATCGCGATTCAAATCAGCGAAACGAGCGAACGCTTCGATGAGGTCGAATTTCGCCGGCTCCTCGCGGCATTGATTGCCGAGCAGAAGGACACGGCGCTCGCGGAAATTGAAGTCGGCAGCGTCATCCTGCAGGTGAGCCGGGCGGCCGCCGAGACCGGACTTTTCGCTCCCTCGGAGTTGTCGCTGCTGGGCAAGACTTTGCTCCAGCTCGATCAGGTCGGCCGCACCCTCGATCCGGCGTTCAATCCGAACGCGGCCATTCGCCGTCACGTCACGGAGATTCTTCATCAACGGCTGAAGAAAAATTTCACTCCCGGAAACGTCCTCTCCTCGGTGCTGGAGCTGAAGGATTTCGTCGGGGGCCTTCCGCCCAAAGTGAACAAGATTCTGGACGCGCTCGGCGATCCCCGGCTGGAGCTCTACGTTCGCCCGAGGGACAAACATCAATTGCTCGCCGGCTTGAATCACAGCGCCAATCGCATCACGGCCGGCCTGTTGCTCGCGGCGCTGATCGTCGGCGCGGCGTTGCTCATGCGGGTGCCGACGCAGTTCCAGCTCTTTGGTTATCCAGGCCTTGCCATCATTTGCTTTCTGGCCGCCGCGGCGGGCGGAGTTGTTTTGCTCGTGAACATTGTTCTCCAGGATCGGAAACACAAACGCCGCGTCCACGAGTTGTGGCAGTGAGGTTGGGCAAATCGATTGTCCATGAAAACGCGGCCTGCGGTTCAAACGAGAAAGCCCTCGTTTCGCGTGGAATCACTCGGTCGCATGGCCGTGTTCCTTCTGCCTTCGCTCAAGCTCAAGCAAAAGAAGCGGGGCAAACCTCACGACGAGATCGTGCATCACTTCCTCATGAAACACTTCGCCGGCTACACCGCTTCCGCGGGAAACATTTTCGGTTTCTGGCGCGACGATCAAACCGGCCGCGAATACTATGGCGAGCACAAGGAATACAAAGTGTCGTTTCGCGGCCGCGACCGCGTGGAGATGCTGCAAAGATTCCTCAGTCAGTTGGCGCAAGCCCTGGACGAGGACTGCATCTATCTCGAATACGGCGAAGACGCGTGGCTCGTCTATGCCCGCTGACGGCCGCCCGCCGCTCAGGGCAGCTCTTCGATCGTGATGTCCTTGTAACGCACTTCGGTCATGCCACCTCCATGCACCTGCAGACCGATCAGGCCATATTGCGGCAAGGACTCATCCGGCTCCGTGTAATCGATCATCTTCACTCCATTGACGGAGGTCTGAATCCTTTTGCCTTCCGCGCGAATGACATAATCGTTCCAGTCGTTCAGCTTGATGGCCTTTTTCACGGCTTCGGCATCGGGTTTGATCAACACCTTGTTCCGGCGCGATTCATCGTAGAGCGCGCCCCACCAGCCTTCGCCGATGTCGCATTGGTAGCCGACCATCTCATTGGCTGGTTTCGTCGCGGGCTGACTTCGGATCTGGACGCCGCCATTAACGAACCCGTTCGTGCCCAGGAGTTTGAACTTCACCCTGAGAATGAAATTCGTGAACGGCCGCTCCGTCCGGAGGAATTCATTGCGTGGCACCGTCTTTCCCAGCGTGCCGCCGACGAATGCGCCTTCTTCGATGCGCCACGTTTTGTTGGTGTCGCCCGTCCAGCCGGCGAATGTTTTGCCATCGAACAGCGCCGCAGGGGCAGCCAACGAAACGGTGGCAAATGAAACGAAGACTGCGGCGATGAATGATTTCATGGAACGAACTTAGAAATCGCGGGCCGAACACTCAACTGGAATGATGCTCAAATCACCTGCACGATGGCCGTGCCGCCGCTGAAGCCAATGATGCGCACGGCCGTCCCTTTTCCGAGCATGTCCCCTTGCGACATCACGTCGAGAATGGAATCGCCAAACTGTGCTTTCCCGCCGGGGCGCAGCGCCGAAATGGTCACACCCGTTTTGCCGAGCAGCGCATTTTCCTGCGAAACAAACGCCGCCGACGTGGCCTCGCCGCTGGCCCCTTGTGAAACGAGTGACGCGTAAAGCGAAGTCTTCGGCAGCAACTTGCTCGCGATCCACACGCCAATGGCAATTCCGCCAATGGCAATCAGGAGGGTTTGCAACGCGTGCTCCACACTTTCGCGAGTCGCTCCGCCAAACCGCGGCCAGGACGGCGTCGGCGCGCCGGGCACCGGCGTGAGCGGGACAGTGGGATACAAATCCACCAGCGCCATGATAATGGCGAGCACCATGAGAAGCGCGCCGGCTATGCCCAGCGCGACCGTTCCCGGAAAGACAAAAAACTCCAGCGCGAGCAGAATGACCCCAACGAGAAAAACCAGCATCCATTCGAGCCCCGAAAAACCCGCGATATACCCGCCAACGAAGTAGACCGCAAAGGCCGCGATGCCAATGATCCCCGGCGCGCCAAAGCCCGGCGTCTTGAATTCGATATAGAGTCCAATCACGCCAATGATCAGGAGGATCGGGCTGATCATGTTGATCCACGAGCCGAGCTTTTCCGCGCCGGACGGTTTGATTTCGATCCGGCGCGCACTCGCGTACCCGAGCTTCGACAATAATGCGTCGAGCGTTTCGAATGTGCCCGCTGAGAGCAACGGCGTCTTCGGGTCACCGTAAAGCTTGCTCGCCTCGCTGTCCGTCAGTGTCAGGATCTCTCCTTTCTTATTGATGACCTGGCCGTCCATGGTGAGTTCCTTGTTGCGATCGATCATCGCTTCCAGCACCTCCGGATTGTGGCCGTTTTTTTGCGCCGTCCGCCGCACCAGTGCGCGAACGGCCGAAGTCATCTTCGCTTCCACGCTTTCCGGGAGCGCTTGCACTCCCCCGTCCGTCCCGATCGAAATCGGAGTGGCCGCGCCGATGACACTGCCCGGCGCCATGTAAATTTTTTTGGTCGCGACCGCAATGAAGGCGCCCGCGGAAAAGGCACGATCGTTTACGTAGGTCAGGGTGTCGCCGTGAAACTCACCGAGGATTTCAATAATATCTTCGGTCGAATCGAGCCGCCCGCCGTTGGTCTTCATGTCCAGAACGAGCAAGTCCGCGTGTTCTTCCAGCGCTTGCTTCACCCCGCGGCGAACGATGTAAAGCAGTGGCGGCGCGATGTTGTCGTGAATGGGAATGACCATGACGGTTTTCGGCCCCGAAGAATTCGTCTCTATCGCGGCAAAGGCCGCCGCCGCCGACAGAAAGGACAGGATCGTCAGCCACGTTTTCATGAGGCTAAAGTATCGGAAAGAAAAGACACCGGCAATCATGTCGATGCCCGAATGAATCAACGATCCCGTTGCTGTCGTTAAAATCCGCATCGTTTCAGCATCGCCTCAATCTCCACACGACTTGAGCGCAGCTTTTCTGCGCTGGCGAACAAATCGCTCGCCAGGGCCGGATACCAATTGCGGCGCTCAACGCAAGCGAAGCCGGCAACGTTCACCGGCTCAACCGCTCTCTGAATATCCTGCAACAGTTTGGCGCGCTCGGCGCCAACCGGCTTCCGCAACGCAACAGTGGCACAGTGCCGATAACGCGCCGCGAACGTGACATGTTCTCCCAACAGAAAGGTGTTACCGGCGAATTCGGGTTTGCCTAATCTTCGGGCGGCTTCGGCAAAACTCGCGGCCGCGAAGTAGAGCAACGTGAGCGCGGAGAAAAGTTCGGGATCGTCCATCACGGCGTAAAGGGCAGCGATGAGCCGTTCCGTGTTTACAAGCTCGATGGTTGTTTGCATCGAATATTGAAACAGTTCATCAGCAAACTCGTCGCGGCCCCATTTCGTTTCCAGGATGCGCGCCAGCCGCTCCACGCCGAGCAACGTGAGCGGGAATCCTGTTGAGAGCAGCGGATCGATGAACCCCGCCGCGGATGGCAGCAACGCCCAGTTTTTTCCCGCCACCTCGCCACTCAGGAACGAAAGCTCTTTGGCGTGCGCGAACGGCGTCATCGCTTTCGCATCGAAGAACTGTTCGCGCACGCTCGGAAATCGTTCGAGCAATCGCTGCCACGCCGGTGCGCCCTCGGCGAAGCGCAGCTCGTTGGCGAACTTCGTCACGGCGGCGACGCCGGCGCTCGTCACGCCGTTGTTGAAACGCAGCACCCAAATCCAGCCGCTCTCGAAAACGTGATGCATCGCGGCATCATCCACCGGGTAAGGCGGCGGCTCATCCGAACGATGGAATTCCTCCCAGCGCTTCACGCCCGTGAAGTGACTGTAGAGTGCTTCGGTGCGCGGCAGGTTTTGGAACGGGACTTCGGGCAGTTCCAGGGCGCGATGCAAAAACCCGCGCATTCCCGATGCGTCAATAATCACTTCGGCGTGAATCTCCAGCGGCTGGCCGCGATGACGCCCTTGAATGATCGGCCGCTTCTGCTCCGCGTCCACGCCCCACAAATCCACTTCATCGAGATAGGTCACGCCGAGCCGGAGCCCTTCTGTCATAAGAAAAGCATCGAAGTCAGGCCGGTACCAATGCGTGTCGGCGATGCGGTCGTTGGGTGACGCCGCGACCAGCAGTTGATTGCGATGCGACTGGTCATCGTGAAAGGCGCGTCCGGCTTGGTGGTGGAAGAACGTGAAGCCGCGTTTCAATCCGCACGCGATTTCAGGATGCGCCTGTTGCCACGTTCCCCATTTCGTCAGCGGCCGGACTGCAGGCAAATCGTAACGTTCACTCAGCTCTTCCAGAATCAGGTTGGCCAGCGGCGTGGACGATTCGCCGATGGCAAAGCGCGGATGTTTTCCCTTTTCGAGCAGCACGACCGAGCGGCCCAATCGTCGCGCGATCATGGCCGTGAGCGAACCGGCAAAGCCGGAACCGATTACCGCGATGTCGAAGGCGCTGCGCACGGCGCGATTGAATCACCGCGAATCGCGAATTCCTAATGTCGAATGACGAAGGAATGACCAATGACCAACCGCTTCGGGCTTCATCATTCGAGCTTCGGCATTTGTAATGCGTTCCACGCGGCGCCATACGCCCCGGCCACTTCGCCAAGTTCCGCGGGAATAATCTCGACCGGTTTGGGCGTTACCTTCCATTCCACTTCGCGCACAAATTTTTCCAATGGTTCGAACAACGCTTTGCCGGCCCGCGCAATGCCGCCGCCGATGATAACCGCCTCCGGATCAATGATGTTGATGAACGAGGCAATCGCACACGCCAGCGCATGGACTGATTTCAGCCAGAAGGCCGTCGCGTCGCGGTCGCCCGCGAGATGCGCTTCCACCAGTGCGTGAGTCGTCGCGAATTTTCCGCGGGTGCGTTCGGCGATGTTGTAATTGCCGATGACGGTTTCAAGACTGCCAGGCATTCCACAAATATCGGCAACGCCATTCGGATCGAGGGAAGCGTGACCGAAGTGTCCGCCGCGTCCGACCGCGCCGCGCAACAACTTGCCGTCCACCAGCGCGGCCCCGCCCACGCCCGTGCCAAGCGTTAGCATGATGACGTGCTTAAAGCCGCGCGCGGCGCCCAGCCAGGCCTCGCCGAGCAATGCGGCGTGAGCATCGTTCAGCACGGGCACCGTAGCCGGCGAGGCAGCGAGATTTGTTTCTGCTTTCTGCTTTCTGCTTTCTGCTTTTCCGCAAAGAAACTCCGTCCAATCCAAACCTTCCAACCCCTGCAACCTGCCCGGCATCCGCGCGATGGAACGCCCGTCCATCGCGGCGAGCCCGGGCGCGGAAATGCCGATGGCCTGAGCGCGAGCCTGCTGTTGGGATTCCATTTCACAAACGATCTCTTGAATGCGGCGCGCCCAATCGAGCTGTTCATTCACGTCGAACGGCACATTCTTTTCGCTGAGAAGTTTGCCCTCTCGTGTGACTGCCACAGCCTTGACGCTGCTGCCACCCAGATCGATGCCCAACGCAAAGGTCATTCGCGGAGATTAATGCTGTCCTTCACTCACGCCCCACCCGCCATCCACCGCCAGCACCTGGCCGGTCACGAACTTCGATTCGTCGCTCATGAAAAACACAGCGGCGGAATCGAGATCGCCCGGCTCGCCAATGCGCCCGCCATCGAGCGGCTGTTTGGTTTTGATGAAATCCAGAATCGCTCCATCACCTTGCGCTCGCTCGGACATCGGCGTCGCGACGAGCGCGGGCGCGAGGACATTGAAACGAATGTTGTTGGGCCCGTAGAGCGCCGCGGCGGACTTGGTCAGGCCAATGATCGCAGCTTTGGCCGCGGCGTAGGCGTGCGTGGAAAAAAACTTTGGCGAAGGCGAAAAGCCCAGCACCGAGCCCATGTTCAACACCGCGCCGCCACTGCCTTGCTTCAGGAACTGTTGTGTCGCGGCGCGGTTGGAGAGAAACACCGACTTCAAGTTCAACGTGAGCGTGTAATCCCAGCCCTGTTCGCTTTCCAGCACAGTGGGATCCGAAGCTTGGAATTCACGTGACTTGAAGTCGCGGC
>JADMIO011346905.1_pt1 | contig 81357 bp, 69 predicted proteins | sample 8958161 | NCBI WGS metagenome assembly JADMIO01 (sample SAMN16585339, study PRJNA669376) | soil metagenome | isolation source: Crop rotation soil | place: USA: Cullars Rotation, Alabama | collected 2011
CGCGACAACTTGTCCACGTGGAATTCTAAGCTTAGGATCCCAATGTGCTGGAAAGAGCATCGACGCTTCGAACACTCCGGGATCGGTCTCGGGCATCGCGATCGTGACGGTCGTGTGGTCCGGCCGCGTCACCACCGCGTGCACTTTCGCGCGATGATCCACCGGCAGCCCGATCTCCGTCAGCACGACGCGCAGATGGAACGTCGCGCCGGGTTCGTAGCTGTTCTGCGTGAGGAATGCGCCCAGGTTCAGGCTGCTGCGCGCATGCACCGCCACGCTGTACGGCACGCCCAGCGACGCGCTCGGCGCCGCTCCTGCCGGATTGCGGATCGTGGTGAGATATTCCTTCCAGCCTCCGTCCGTCACCTTTAGCACCACGTACCAGCGCCCCTGCTGCGCGCCCGTCCCGTGAACGACTACCGGCAGGGTCGAACGGTAGAAGCTGAGGTGCGGATCGGCGGTGAACTTCACCCCCACTATGCCGCCGAGCGCGTTGTGATCGATGCGCACGCCCGCGGGCGTTTCCAGTTGGAAGTTGAACGCCCATGGCGCGGGCGAAAGCACGATCGCATCCGAGCCGTAGTCCGATTCGTTGAGGTCGAATGGAATCTTCGCCTCGACACCGGGCGGCAGGCTGCCCTCGGGATCGACTACGATCTCGGCGTTGGTCACGCCCGCCAGGATCTGCACGAAGTACTTCGCCAGCCGGAAGGTGTCGTTGGGACCGAGCGCGTCGGTTAGCAACAGATAGCCGCCCGTGTTGTTCACGAGCTGACTGAGCGCGACGGGATTCACCTCCGACACCGTGCCGAGGCCGATAGCGAATACGCGGTCGTTGATCAGCCCCATCACGTCGGCGATATATTTCGACGCCGTCTCCTCGCCATCGGTGAACACCACGATGTCCTTCGAGTCATATCCGCCGAGCGGCGCGAGGGTGTTGTGTGCCAGTTCGACGCCGTCGCCGATCGCAGTGAGGCCGAGAAGGTTGGTTGTGTGCGCCCCGATCGCCGAAACCGCTCCGCTGATGCCGCCCAAGGACGCCTGCGTGACCGGCATCACCGGAAACGCGTCGGTATCGAAGCTGACGATGCCGATGCCGTCCTGATCGGGCAGCAATTGCGGGAAGCCCGGCGCGGCGGCGTGCAGCACGTCGATGCGGTTCTTCCCCGGAATGCCCGAGGGATCGTCCATGCTGCCCGATTTGTCGAGCACCATCACCGACGCCACCTTGGGTTGCGCGATGGTGTTCGCGTGGATCGGAATCACGAAGTCCTGTCCCGTCTGATCGCAGTGCACCGTCATCGAGCCGCTAGTGACGTCGCCGGGATTGGTGCCCTGGAACGAGACCCACACCAGCATGTCGCGCTCGTCATTGTTCGAGGCCGCGGGCAGCGCCGGCGGCGCCATGGCCAGGTTGAACGCGCCCGGCCCCGATGTCACATGCGGCAACACAGAAATGCTCAAACTCACCGCGCTGCACGTCTGCACCGAAAAGACTGCCGCGCGCGATGTCGTCACGCCCGCCGGCACGTCGTTGAAGTTAATCACCGGCGTCCTGCGAGATGGCGATCGCTCCGCCACCACAAGGCGCTTCCAGACAGAACGCGATCAGCCCCGCCGTCACGTCCTGGACGATCAGCGCCATCTCCGGCCAGTCGGGACGGAACTCGGTGCCCCATTCGATGGTGTAGGAGAAGACCTTGCTCTTGCTGGGGTCGACGATGTGGCGCGCGTAGGCGTAATCGTCGCTGGCGCCCGCGGTGGGATAGAGATTGAAGCTCGGCTTGGCGGTGTAGAGCTTCCCGCGCACCTGTTGCAGCGCATCGCGGAAGACAAACGCCAGATTTTGCGCGACGGTCAGGTCGCTGCCGGTGATGTATTCCTTGTACGCCGCGTCGCCCTCCACGCCGCGCGTGCCGTCGAAGGCCGGGTTGTGGAAGTTCATCGAAGGATTGGCCGACTGATTCTCGTCGTCGCCCCAGCTGAACAGGATGTCCTCGGCGTAGCTGTGCACGTCGAGGAACCAGCGGATGCGCGGATTGGTGTCGAACAGCCACTTGACGTTGCGGGTCTCCGGTTCGGAGAAGGGCGACGGGCCGTGGTACACCTGCGAGCCGTTGCAGGGATTCGTCGATGTGTAGATGGACACGTCGGACGCAGGCGAAAACTTGGTGGGGAAGTCGAACAGAAAATCGTAGTTGCGATTGAGGTCCACGCCGATGCAATCGGGATTGCCGCCCGAGTTCGCGGGATTGCGATTGCGGCGCCAGCCGGCCGAGCCGTGGATGGAATCGTGCAACTGGCTGTAATTGCGGCCATCGGGATTCACCAGCGGGAATACGATGACGTGCAGCGTGTTGAGTATGCTCTGAATGTCGGCGACGGAGAAGACCTTGCCGCCGAAGACCAGGCCCGTGTTGCTGCTGTAGGCTTCCAATAGGTCGGCGGCGAAGTCCACGCCGATCTCGCAGCTTCCCCATTCGCGCGCGTGCTGGCCGCAGATGACGAGCACCACGTCGCGCGTGCCGGGCGCGCCGCCGCCGAGGCGGATGGCGTTGGAGGAGCGCCCCTCGAACGTGGTGTTGGGCAGCGGGATGAGCTGGCTAATGGATGGATAGGTGGCCGCCAGGTTGGCGATCGCGGTCTCCACTTCGACCACATTAAGATACGACATCGCCGCCCTCCTTCACCTTGCGTCCCTGGCCCCGGGGCACGACGCCGCCCGCGAAGCGATTGCCCTGGCCTACCTGCTTCTGGCGTTCCCGCGCGGTGGCGGTCTCGTCGCCCAGGACATCGATCTTGATGCCCGGAAGACGCAACTGGTCGATGCGGTCTTCCGGCACGTAGGCTTCGATGCTCACCGCGCCGCCTTCCCTCTGTTTGGGACCACCGCACGAAAGGTCGAGCTCGCGCCTGCGCAGCAGCGCCCGCAGAGTATGGGCATCCTTCGCGGTGATCAGAATCCGCATGACTTCTTTTGGATCCGGCATAGAATTTCCTCTCCAGCGTGTAAGTAGTGAGGGCGCGCGCGAATTCGTTACAGTGAAGGTTGCAGCGAACTTCCTCTTCGGCGGAGCGTGAAGTCTGGGCCCAATGGATCGGCCCCGAAACGCTGATCTCGCAGGTGCTGAGCACGGCGCCTTTCCTCGAATCGCGCTTTCCCGCCGCGCGGCCCGGACGGCTGGTTGAGCTCGGCGAGTCGCCGGAGGGCTTCCTCGTCATTCTCGCCAATTGGCGCAACATGCTCCAGCCCCAGCTCAATCGCGGCGAGCAGTTGCAGGACTATTTCGCACTCTGCATGGCGTGCCATCACGCCACCGTCGCGACGTTCGTGCCCACTGACGTGGATACCAAGATCCGCGGCATCACGTGGCACGAATCGCGCGATGTCGAGGTGCTGCGTCCCATGCTGCGGCTCGCGCTGGCTTCGCGCGCGTGGACGGAGGAAGGCATCTCCGTGCGCGCGGTGCGCGGAGTGAGTGGACACAACGGCGAGCAGTGGAGTGCGATCGCGGGCGGACTCGGACGCTTGCTCGAGTTGGGCGACACCACGTCCGCCGAAGAGGCGCAGGCGGCCATCGAGGCGGAGATCGATCGTGAGCAGGCGGTGTTCGAGCAGGTCGTGCATGAGCGCGATGCGGAGCTCGACCTGCTGCGGCTCTCCATGACGCTGGCGCACAATCGCGGCGATCTGACGCAGGGCATGGGCTTCTGGAAGCGCACGCCGGTCATCGCGCCGTTGATGGAGCATCTCAGCACGCGCGGCCGCTTCGACGCGGCCGTGAAGATATACCAACACACGGGCCTCTCGGCGGAAGGCCACCGGCACTATCCGCTGCGCCCGGTGAAGGTGTTGCGACGTTCGCCCGCGACGCTGCTGCCGTTGTGCCCGTTTCTGGACGAGTGGGGCGGCAAGGTGGCGGCGCTCGACGAGAGTCACGAGGTGCTCGCCGCGCTGGTCACGGGATGCCAGAAGGTCGCGGGGCAGCAGGGCTACTACCGTGCGATCGCGGGGATGCGCGAGTCGTCACCGGCGCGCTTCGAGCGCATCGCCGCACACATGCCCAATGCGGCGCAGCGTCTGCTGCGGGATGCCGCCTTGCGCAAGTTGATCGATGTGCCGCGTGCGTCGTTCGAATCGATGATGCGCAAGCGGGCTAGGGCAGCGGCATCGTTGTACGCGGGGTGATACTGGCGCGAGGCCGCCTTTCAGGCGGCTTTGCGCAGGCGCAGAGCGCCTGCGGCACCATGCTCTGCTCGAGCAATGAAGGTGGGGCAGGCGCTTTCGCCTGCCGAAATGGCCAAACTCCAGAGCCAGTTGATACCGGCGTGAAGAAGCACAGCAAGGCGCGTCAATCCCGCCGCTTTGGGGATCGTGCCATGGAACGTCGATTGCGCAGGCAGTGTAATAAGATAGTCAGATCGCGGAGGGATGATTCATGGGCCTGAATGAACGGCGCAAGATGAAAGAGCTCCAGGAGACAACGTTTCCCGGACGCGTGAAGGAGATCGCGGAGATCTGCGGCTCGCCTATCCCGTACGAGATCGATTGGGACAGCTTCGCCGACGATCTTCAGGCCCTCAACTTCCTGGACAACCTCGCCTGCCATCGCCTCAACATGGCGCTGCGCGTCATTTGCCAGGACGATCTGGGCAAAGAAGCGGTGTGCGACGGACTCAAGCTCGTCAAGCTGAAGAACGTCAAAACCAAAGACGAGAAGCGCATGACATACAGCAATGGCACGCTCGAGATGCACTGCGCCTACGCGTTGCTGAGCGATGGCATCTTCAGCGACAACGAGATTCGCGAGCTGCTGATCGAGCGGCTCTGAAGCTACGACGCCTGCGCCAGCCGCCGGTGATCTTTCAGAATGCAGCGGTCTACCGCCACCGGAATGCCCGCCGATTCCGCACGTCGCGCCGCTTCCTCGTGAATCACGCCTTCCTGCATCCAGATGGCGCGGGCGCCGATTCGGATCGCCGCCTCCACGATTGGCGGAACGAACTCCGAGCGGCGGAAGATGTCGACGATGTCCACCGGTTCGGGCACCGCGTCGAGATCCGGATAGGCGCGCTCGCCCAGCACCTCGGTCTCGTTCGGATTGACCGGAATGATGCGATAGCCGGCGCGTTTCAGATACTCCGCCACGCCGTAGCTCGGCCGGAAGCGTTTGTTCGATAGTCCTACCACCGCGATGGTGCGCGCTGTGCGTAGTATGTCGTGTGGCCGGTTCATGCAGGCACCGCCTTCTTCCCAGTGTGCGTCAACCGATGGAGCTTTTGCACCTCCTCGGCGGCGAGATAGCGGAACTCGCCCGGCTTGAGCGCACCGAGCTCGATGGGGCCGACTCGCACCCGGCGCAGCTTTTCCACCAGCAGTCCGAAATGTTTGAACATGAGGCGGATCTGGTGATTCCGCCCTTCATAGAGGCGCACCTCGTACCAGGGATTCTCGCCTTCGCGCACGAGCTTCAGCCCTGCCGGCATGGTGCGGCGCCCGGAGAGCGGAACTCCGCGTCGAAACTGCTGCTCCTGATCCGAGGTCAATGCGCCATTCGCCTTCACCAGGTACGTCTTCGACAGGTGGGTCGCGGCGGACGTCACGGCATTGGCCAACTCGCCGTCATTCGTCAGCAGCAGCAGACCCTCGCTGTGGTAATCGAGCCGGCCCACCGGATACACGCGCTCTTTCACTCCGCGAAGCAGTTCCAGGACGGTCGTGCGTCCCTCGGGATCGCTCGCCGTCGTCACGGTGTTGTTGGGCTTGTTGAGGGCGATGTAGACCAGACGCTTGGGCGCGTGCAGCAGGCGGCCGTCTACTTTGACGTGATCGCGCTCGAGATCGGCCTTCGAGCCCAGCGTAGTCACCACCTCACCGTTCACCGTCACGCGGCCTTCCAGCATAATCTTCTCCGCCTGGCGGCGCGAGGCCACGCCGGCCTGGGAAAGGATCTTCTGGAGACGCTCTTCAGCCATTCGATTCCTGTGGCGCCGGCTCGGGCTCGCTGGCTTCGGCCTCTCCGGCGGCTGGCTCGGAGACTGGAGATGCAGTCTGTGGCGTCTCGTCTGCGGGCGCGGATAGCGCTTCGCCCACCGGCTCATCCGCAAAGGCCATGCGGCGGATCTCTTCAAACTCCTTGAGCGAGGGCAGCTCGCTCAGATCCTTTAAGCCGAACTGGATGAGGAACTCCTTGGTGGTCTTGTACATCATCGGCTTGCCGATGACATTTTTCCGCCCCGCCTGCGCGATCAGTTTGCGCTCGAGCAGGGTGGATACCACTCCCGCGCCGCGGACGCCGCGGATTTCCATGATCTCGGGCGCCGTTACTGGCTGCTTATAGGCGATCACCGCCAGTGTTTCGAGCGCCGGGAGGGAGAGCTTCAGCGGCGGTTTCAGGCTCTTTACGAAACTGCGGACCGCCTCGTGGTGCTCCGCTTTGGTGGCCATCTTGTACCCGCCGGCCACTTCACGGATGGAAACGCCGTGCTCGGGTTTGTCGAACTCGGTGATGAGTTGTTCCATCAGCGCGCGGACGCGCTCGGCGGGCTGACCGAGCGCCGACGCGATCTGCACCAGCATCAGGGGTTCATCCGCCACGTAGACGATGGCCTCGAGAACCGCCAGGAGTTGCGTGTCGGCCACCGGAACGGGAGTGGGTTCCGGCTCGTTTCCGGCCAGCAGATCGTCCATGGAGACGGCGGGTTCGGATTCGGGGGTGGGTTCGACCGGCTCGGACGCTGCGGCGGCTTCGACGGCGGGCGGGCCAGCCGTCTCGGCCTCGGCGGCCTCCTCTGGGGGCGCGGTCGCAGTCTGCTCTTCTTCCGGTGTTACCTGATCGGGTTGCAATTCTTCCATGCTCTCAGATGTAGTCTTTTTCAATGGCCGCGATGGGCTCTTCGGAGGCGAATACGGCGTCGAAGTTGGCGTGGCGCTGCAGGGCGATTTCGCCGAACAAGTCCTTTTGCGTCACCACGACGGCCTGCATTCGCACCATTTCCAGAACCGCCAGGAAGAGCGCGATCATGGCCCGCCGGGTGCGCTGCTGCTCGAATACCCGCATGATGAAGATCGGCTCGCTCTCGCCGGCGCCCAGGCACAACTCGCGCAGGTAGCGGATCATGTCCGATACCGTGACATCGGCCGCTGACACCTCGTACACCGGCCGGTTTTTCGCCCGTTCCAGCAATTCGCCGAACGCCTTCACCAAATCGTAGAGCGAGATCGCGAGTCCGGGGTCGTCATCTTCCGAAACGAACGCCTTGATCTGCGGGTTCGACCAGACGTTTTCCTCGATCAGCCGTTTCTCCTGAAGCATTTCCGCGGCATTCTTGAAACGCTCGTGCTCCAGCAGGCGATCCACCAGTTCCTGGCGGGGGTCCTCGGCGGAATCGCCGTCGGCTTCCAGCGCCGGGTCGCGCGGCAAAAGCATGCGCGATTTGATATGGATCAGGGTGGCGGCCATGTAAACGAACTCCGCGCCCAAGTCAATATCCATCTCGCGGGCCTTATCCATGTACTCGAGGTACTGCTGTGTGATCGTGGCAATCGGGATATCTTTGATCTCGATCTGCTGCTTGCGAATCAGGTCCAGAAGCAGGTCCAGAGGCCCGTCGTACTGTGCCAGATGGAAATTCAGTGACGACACTGCTCTCCACGATAACACGGCTTGCGCCGGAAGCTTCGGAGCCTGACAAAACGAACTCCCGGTCCTCCGCCGGAGTTGACGAAACGAACTCCCTTAACGACGCATCGAAAACAAAACAAAAGACTTATTTGTTCGTTAACGGCGCAGTTCCAGTACCCTCTCCCGCCGTCCGAAAAAAGTGGAACTCCCCGGGGTGATGGGGATAACCTTTGGCCTTTCAACGTCGTCTTTCTGTTGAACTCGATTTGGGAATGTAACGGGGCCATCCTTGGCCCAGAAGGGTGTTCATGCAACCTGCGAGCAGCGCTCCGGCGCCCGATCCCGGTATTGGGCTACCGCGACGCGGACCGGAAATTGTACCTCCGAAGCCTCCCCGGCGGCGGCGGACGGCCCTGTGGGGGCTAGCGGTGGCGGTGGTGTTAGTAGCCGCCGGCTTAGGCGTCTATTTCAATAAGTCTGCCATCACGAAGACGGCGGGCGGCGGCGGGCCGGTCATCACGGTACCGACGATAGCCGTGTCGATGGGCAACGTCACCTCAACCATCCGCATCAATGGCACGGTGGCCGCGGAGAACTTCAAAGCTCTCCTGGCGCCTCGTATCACCGGCAGCCGTTCCGGCGTCAATCGCGGCGGCGATAGCAATTTCGGCGGCGGAGGCGGCGGTGGTGGCGGCGCTGGCGGTGGTGGTCCGGGCGGCGGTGGTCCGGGCGGCGGCGGCATGGGCGGTGATTTCACCCTCATCCTGCTTCACTTGGCGAAGGCCGGTACCCACGTCAAGACCGGCGACGTCGTGGCCGAGTTCGATCCGCAGTTCCAGCAGCAGCGCCTGGACGACTATAAGGACTCCGTCATCCAGCTCGAAAACAGCATCAAGAAGATGACCGCCAATCTGGCAGCCACCAAGGAAGCCCACGACCAGACAGTTCGCCAGGCGAAGGCCGATTGGGAGCGCGCCCAACTGGATCTGAAGACCGCCGATGTGCGCTCGAAGATCGACGCCGAGAAGTTCAAGCTCTCCGTGGAAGAAGCCGAATTGAAGTACAAGCAGCTCGTGGCGGAAAGCTCGCTGGTGGAAGAGTCGCAGCGCGCCGCCATCCGCAGCTCCGAACTGAACCGCGACCAATCGAAGATCGAATTGCAGCGCGCCGAAAACAACGTGCAGCGCATGACCATCAAGTCGCCCATGGACGGCATTGTGGTCATGGCCAGCATCGTTCGCAACGGCGAATTCGGGCAGATTCGTGAAGGCGACCAGGTGAATGCGGGCCAGCCCTTCCTTACGATTGTGGACCCGCGTTCGATGGTTCTGAACGCCACCGTGAATCAGGTAGATGCCGAGCGTCTGCGTCTGGGAATGAAGGCGATGGTCCGGCTCGATGCCTATAGCGATGTAGAGTTGCCGGCTTCCCTGAGCGGCATCGGAGCCATGTCGAAGACCAGCACCTTCCGCGCCAGCTACGTGGGTGAAATCCCCATCCGTATGAAGATCGAAAAGAGCGATCCGCGTCTGATTCCCGATCTCACCGGCAGCGCCGAAGTGGTAATGAGCGCCGAGAACGACACGCTGGTTGCGCCGCGCTCCGCGGTATTCGAGGAAAGCGATGGCTCCTTTGTCTTCATGCAGGGGCCCGAGGGCTGGCTTAAGAAGAAGGTGGACCTGGGTTTGGCCAGTTTCACGAATGTCGCCGTAAAGTCCGGCTTGCAGAAAGGGGACGTCATAGCGTTACAGCGTCCCATGTAATCGCGCCGGATTCTCGAAGTACGTCCACGGTCCCGGGTCTCGGGACTCGACCAACATTGTTGTGGAAGCTGTTATCTACAGGGAAGTTCTATGCCATCGAAGGATCAACGACCAACTACGCGATTGGGGAAGTCTAACCCCAGGCGAGTCAAGATTATCACCTGGGCGCTGGCTCTGAGCCTGTGCGGCGGCGGCGGGTACGCTGCCTATCGCTACACGTCCACAACCGAGGTCGAGGTCGCGGTGGCGCGCGTGCGTCGAGCCGACTTCATCATCAGCGTGCGCACTCGCGGCGATATCAAGAGCGCACGGTCTACTATCCTGAAGGCGCCCCAGGTTCCCGGTCTGCGCATCGTGCACCTGGCCGAGAACGGCCGCTTCGTCCACAAAGGCGACGTGATCGTTGAGTTCGATCCGGTGCAGCAGGAGCAGAACGTCATCCAGCGAACCAACAACGTCCAGTCGGCCGATGGCGACATTACCCAGATGAAGGCCACTCACAAGATGGACGACGAGCAGGACGCCATGAACAAGATGACGTCCGAGTATTCGCTCGAGGGCGCCAAGCTGGATGCCAGCAAGGCCGAAGTGCTCTCCGCGATCGATGGCGAAAAGAACCGCATCCAGGTGGGCGTGGCGGAAGGCAACCTGCAACAGGTGAAGGCCTCGATCAACGCGCACCAGGTGGGACACGAGGCGGATCTCAGCCGCCTCGGCCAGCGCAAGGACAACGCCGTCAAGAATCTCGATCTGGCGAAGAACTACCTCACCATGATGCAGCTTCGAGCGCAGTCGGACGGGCTTGTGAATATCCTGCCCAACTTCCGCTCGCAGGGCACCTTTGGACAGGCGCTGCCGCCCTTTAAAGAAGGTGACAACGTGTGGACGGGCGCGGAAATCGCCGAGATGCCCGACCTGTCGCAGTTGTACATCAACCTCAACCTCGAAGAAGTGGATCGCGGCAAGCTGCAGATGGGGCAGACGGTCCGCGTGCGTGTGGATGCGATTCCGGACAAGGAATTCTACGGCGAGATCGATTTCATCAGCCCGATCGCGAGCCTGGTATTCAAGGGCGGTTCCACTCCCGAGAAGACCTTCCCGGCCCGCGCTACGCTGAAGAACCTCGACAACCGCCTGAGTCCCGGCATGAGCTCGAGCGCGGAAATCATTCTCGAGAAGCAGCCCAACCAGTTGCTGATTCCCGTGCGCGCCAGTTTCGACAAAGATGGCAAGCCTGCGGTGTACGTGCAGATCGGCAAGAGTTTTGTGGTGCGTCCGATTCAGGTTGGCACGCGCAATGACGAGGATATCGTGGTCACCGGCGGCCTGAAGGAAGGCGAGATCGTGACCCTCGAAAGCCCGGAAGAAGCCGCCAAGCGGGCCAGCAAGAAGAAGATTTAGGTTCGACATGAAAAAGGCTATTTTTCGATTGATCGGCTTGGCCATCCTCGCGGGAGCGGGGTGGGGCGGGTATCGTCTGTACAAGCAGTTGCCCGAGCGGATCGATACGATCCCCACTGCCAAGGTGCAGAAGGGCGACGTGGTGATCCGCGCCTTCACCCGCGGCGAAATGCGCGCGGTGCGGTCGGTGACGTTGTTCGCGCCGAACCTGAACGGCACGGTGCAGGTGACCGCGCTCGCGCCTGTCGGCGCGCTGGCGCGCGAGAAGGACCTGATCATCGAGTACGACGATTCCGAACGTCTGGCCGCTCTCGAAGAAGCGCGCCTCTCGGTGCAGTCGGTGGACGAGTCGATCAAGAAGGCGCGCGCCGACCTGGCGATCCAGCAGAGCCAGGATCAGGTAGCGCACCTGAAAGCGCAGTATGATGTGCGCCGCGCCGAATTGGAAGTGCAGCGCAACCCCATCATCGACGCCATTGACGGTAAGAAGAACATCCTGATGCTGGAGCAGTCCAAGCGCGCGCTGCAGCAGTTGGAAATCGATATGCAAGCGCGCAAGGACCAGGCCGATTCGCAGCTCGCCGTATATCAGCAGAACCGCAATCGCAGCCTGCTCGACGTCAGCCGTGAATTGCAGCGCATCGCGCAGACCAAGGCGCTGGCGCAGATCACGGGACTGGTTTCGATCCGCCAGAACCGCGCGGGCTTCTTCAGCTTCGGCCAACAGATGCCTGACATCCGCGAAGGCGACACGCTGCAGCCCGGCATGCCGGTGGCCGATCTGCTCGACCTTTCCGAACTCGAAGTGCTCACCAAAGTGGGCGAGCTCGACCGCGCCAATCTCAAAGAGGGCCAGGACGCCCTTTTGCAACTGGACGCGATTCCGGACAAGCAGTTCCACGGGAAGATCAAGACCATGAGCGGCACGGCGACCTCGGACGTGTTTTCGGGAGATCCTTCCAAGAAGTTCGACGTGGTGTTTTCGATCGATATGCGTCAGTTGCTGACCGGGCTCGGTATGAAGCCCTCGGACGTGGATAAAGTGATGGCGACGGCCGAGGCCAATGCCAAGAAGAATGTGGTCAACACGGCCTCCTCCTTCTTCTCCAGCCTGCAAGGCGGGATGCAGGGGCAGGGTGGTCCGGGCGCACCGGGCGCACCGGGCGGGCCGGGCGGCCAGCCGGGAATGGCGGGCCAGCAGGGCGGCCAGGACAATCAGGATCAGGGTGCTGATCAGGGCGGCGCTGGTGCTGGCGGCCGCGGCCGGCGTGGCCAGGGCGGTGGTGGCGGCGGACAGGGTCGCGGACGCGGCGGCGACACAGCGGACGCGGGCGGCGGTCAGGGCCGTGGCCGCGGTGGCGATGGCGCGGGCGCTCAAGGTGGTCAAGGTGGACAGGGCGGCCGCGGCGGTTTCGCTAATCTCTCCGAAGAAGATCGGACCAAGATGCAGCAATTGCGCCAGCAAATGCAGTCTGCCAGTGAAGAAGAGCGTCCCAAGCTGCAGCAGCAGATGCAGGATCTCATGGCGAAGGCCGGCATCACCGGCGGCCGTGGGGGCCGCGGTGGACGCGGCGGTGAAGGCGGCGGCGCTGCCGATGCCGGTGCGGGCGCTGGCGGCGGTGGACGTCGCGGCCAGGGCGGCGGTCCCGGTGGTTTCATGGGCGGCGGCAATCCCGCGGACATGATGGCGGCGGGCGGCGGCCGTGGCGGCCGGGGCTTTGGCGGCGGCGGCGGCGGTGGATCGGCGTTTAGCGAAGAAGAGCGCAATAACGCCAAGCTTCCGATCCCTCCCGAGCAGGATTCGCAATTGCAGGCCCTGCTGCGTCCGGGTCTGCTGGCCGACGTCGAAATCGTGGTCGAGAAGATTCCGGACGTCGTTCACATTCCGGCCCAGGCGGTCTTCACAAAGAACGGCCGGCCCACGGTGTTTGTGCAGAAGAACGGCAAGTTTGAACCGCGCACCATCGAGCTGATGAAGCAGAGCGAATCGCTGATGGTGGTGTCTTCGGGACTGGAGCCCGGCGAAGTGGTGGCGCTCTCCGATCCGTCGGCCGAGAAGTCCGACAAGAAGGGCAAGAACGCGGATAAGAAGTCATCGGGCGGCGGCGCCATGGGCGGCATGCCCGGAGGGAAATAACTCCATGATGTTTTCACACATACTCCCCGAATTAAAGATGGGGATGGCGAGCCTCTTCGCCCACAAGCTGCGCAGCTTGTTGACGATGCTCGGCATGATTTTCGGTGTGGGCGCGGTAGTAGCCATGCTCTCCATCACCGCCGGCGCGCAGAAAGAGATGATGAGCTTCATCGACCAGCTCGGCGTGAACAACATCATCGTCGAAGCGCACGAAGCAGTGGACCGGAACGAGCTCCAGACCGTACGCGCCATTTCGCCCGGGCTCAGCTTCCGCGACTATCGCGCGATTTCCGAGAACGTCTCCGGCCTGGTGGCAATCACGCCGCGCAAGCGGTTCAAGCCGCAAAAGCTGCTGCCGAAGACGGCGAACGAGCCGCCCCAGTTGATCGGCGTGCTCCCCAGTTTTGTGGAGATCAACAGCCTGAAGCTGGTGGACGGCCGTTTCTTCACCGAGGACGAAAACAAGAGCTCGGCTCCCGTGTGCGTGCTGGGTGAAGGCGCCAAGGTCAGCCTGCTCGGATACGACCGGGCGGTGGGCAAGTTCGTGAAGGTGAACGATAGCTGGCTCCAGGTGATCGGCGTACTCACGCCGCAGGCCTCGGGCGATGCGGATGTGGAAGGCGCGCAGGCGTCGGACCGCAACAACCTGGTGATCGCGCCGCTCAACACCGTGATGCGCCGCTTCGAGGACAATACCAGCTACCTCAAGGACGAGATCGACGGCATCTACATGAAGGTCGGGACCAATATCGACTCGATCGAGACTTCCAACGTGGTGAAGGCGATTCTCACCGCGACGCACAAGGACGCGGGCGATTTCACGGTGATCGTGCCCGCCGGCCTGCTCGAGCAGCGCAAGCAGACGCAGATGATCTTCAGCATCGTCATGATCTGCATCGCGGGCATTTCGCTGCTGGTCGGCGGTATCGGCATCATGAACATCATGCTGGCGACGGTTTTGGAGCGCACGAGAGAAATCGGAATCCGGCGCGCGATCGGTGCACGCCAGGCCGACATTGTGCGTCAGTTCCTGACGGAGGCGGTGCTGATTTCGATCGCCGGCGGTTTGATCGGTATCGCGTTCGGTGTGACGCTGTCGAAGATCATCGCGTCGGCCGCCGGCTGGTCGACGCTGGTTACGTATTCGTCGATCGCGATCGCGTTCGGCGTCTCCGTGTTCATTGGTTTGTTGTTTGGAATTTACCCGGCCGTTCAGGCGGCCAAACTGGATCCCATCGAGGCTATTCGTTACGAGTAATCTATGCGGTTTCGAACACTGATTGCATGCTTGATTCTGGCGGCGGGCGCGTTTGCGCAGAACACGTCGTTCCCCAAACCGAGTTACTTCCGGGAAGCTTTCCAGAAGACTCAGACCAAGGTCGAGTTACGCGATCCCGTGAAGTTGAAGGACTTCGTCGTGGATGGCAAGCTGGAGCTTTCCCTGAAGCACTATCTGGAACTGGTGATGGCCAACAACACCGATGTCCAGATCCAGATGCTCAGCCTGGAGATCCCGAAGAATGCGATTACCAGCGCCTACGGTGTATGGGATCCGAGCGCCCGCGCTTCGTTCAGCACGACGCGCTCGACCAATCTGCCGTCGAGCGCTCTCGATGCCCGCAACGCCGGCGCGGTCAGCAAGACGCTGAGTCAGCCGTATAGCTTGAATTACAACCAGACGCTGGAATCGGGCACGAATTACTCGGTGACTTTCTCGGGTGTGAAGAGCTCGCAGACGAACTCGTTTGCGAGTTACAACCCCTCGCTCACTTCGAACCTGAACTTCAGTGTCACGCAGCCGTTGATTCGCAACCGGGGCGTGTATGTCAACCGCATCCCGCTGATGATGGCGCAGAGCAACTACAAGGTCTCGGAGTTCGGCCTGCGCAGCCAGCTTCTGAACCTGGTCAACACCGCGGAGAACACTTACTGGAGCCTGATTTCGGCGCGGGAAACGCTGGTAGTGCAAGAGAAGGCCCGCGACACCGCCGCCAAGTATCTGGCTTACATGCAGCAGCAGCTCGATCTCGGTGCGCTGTCGCCCCTCGACATCTTTAACCCGAAGGCCAGTCTCGCGGCGGCGGAAGTTGCCGTGGCGCAGGCGAAGTTCAATCTGACCCAGGCCGAGGACACGTTGCGCCACCAGATCGCCGTCGATCTGGATCCGCAGCTTCGCACGCTGCCTATCGTGCTGACCGAGCCGGTGGATCTGGGGCCATCGGAAAACATCACCATGGATCGCGAAGAGGAAGTGAACAAGGCGCTGGCCAACAATCCGTCCGTCAAGATGGCCAACCAGCGGCTGGATTTCGACGATCTCAGCATTCAATCCGCGAAGAACGGTCTGTTGCCGAACTTGAGCTTCAACGCCCAGTACACCTCGAATGGCCGCGGCGGAATCTATTACCCCAGCAGTTCGATTATCGCCGCCGGCGGCGCGGCCGAGCCGGTCCCGGGCGGCCTCGTGGATGCACTTGGCCAGATGTTCGGATTCGGCTATCCGACTTACCAGGCGGGCCTGGTCCTCACGCTGCCGATTCGCTCCAAGACTGCGTCGGCAACGATGGCGAATGCGCTGGTGCAGAAGAAGACGGACGCGCTGACGCTGCGCAACCAGCAGCAGAATATCCGGCTGAACATTCTCCAGGCGGTTACTTCTCTGGAAGGCGCCAAGGAGCAGTTGAAGCTGGCGCTGACCCAGAAGGATTACGCCCAGAAGAATATGGAAGCGGAAGACGAGAAGTACCGGCTCGGCGCGGAGACGAACCAGAACGTGATCAACGCGCAGCAGCAGGTGGCCGCCGCCGAGCTGACGGTGGTGAATCAGCAAATTTCGGTCCGCACGCGGCTTCTGGCTCTGCTCACGCAGACGGGCGAATTGCTCGACCAGCGCGGAATCGTAGTGAAGTAGGACAGTGAAGCCCTCAAAGAGGCGCGACCGGGAGGGATCGCTTGCAAGGCAAGGCGAGGCAGACTCGTCTCTGCCGCGCCCCGTATCATCGGGGCGCTCCCGGCCGTCCCGTAAAGCGTCGAGATGAGGTAGGCATGCGTCACCGGCGCACAGCAGAGGATGAAGATGGGCGGGACATTTCGCGGCGTGCGAAAAGCGTCGAGATGAGTCTCGACGCTGCAGACAGGAGGAGTGTCTGCGCCACTACTTCGGAACCCTGCGTTCGTCCGTGGCCGCGCTGTAGGCAAACCACGCCATAGCCAGCGCGGCTTGCCGGATGTCGTTCACCTGCAGACGCTCCGGCGTGTCCATGTTCGTGTGGTGCGTCCGCACATCGTAATTCGTGTAGTCCTGAATCGGATTGAAGCCCGCAACGCCCGCATTGTTGAACGTCACGTGGTCGGTGTTGGTGATCGGTCCGGGGGTGTTCTTCCGCGCCCCGTACTTCTTTAGCGGCTCGAGCCACGCGTCGAACATCGGCCGTGCCGCCTCGCGATTCTCCAGGTACCAGCCATAAATCGGACCCGTGCCGTTGTCGATATTGAAGTAGACGTCGAACCTCTCGCGCTCGGCTGCATGCGCTTCGCCCGCGAGATTCTGCGTTACCCAGGCCTTCGACCCTAATAGACCCTGCTCCTCCCCGCTCCACAGCGCCGCGCGAATCGTGCGGCGTGGTTGCGCGCCCGACGCCTTCAGAATCCGCATGGCCTCCATCACGGTGGCGACGCCGTCGGCGTTGTCGGTGGCGCCTACTCCCGTATGCCAGCAGTCCAGGTGAGCGCCGATCATCACCACCTCATCGCGAAGGGCGGGGTCGGCGCCTGGGATCTCCGCCAGCACGTTGTACGTGCGGCCGCCATCGTCGTCGTAGAATTTCGACTGCACGTTCACGCGCAGCTTCACGGGGACATTGTGCTCGATGAGCCGCACGATCATGTTGTAGTGCTCGGCGGTCAGCGTGACCGCGGGCACCGAACCCTTGCCTTGATCGCGTCCCTGCACGAAGACGGTGCCATGTTCGCCGCGGCTGGGCTTGAGAATCACGCCTGTGCCCGCTTCCCGCAGGATGGTGGCGATGCGCTGCTGGTTGCCGCCGCGACCCTGGCCGGCGCGCGTCCCGGCGGCGGCGGTCGGCGCTGGTGTGAATGCGGGATCGGTGGGCTGCGGGCGATCCTCGCGCACGAAGTTCGTCAGCAGCGGCTGCTGCAGCACGATCGCGCCCTTCAGCGAGGCACGCATCGCCTCTAGCTCATCGGGCGATTTGCCGGCAATCGAGACCGGCGTGCGCACGACCTCGCCCGACGTTGATTCCGACCATGCGTCGGCGTAGCCGATCAGCGGCATATAGCGCGGCTCGATCATCTCCACCACGAGGCGCTCCTGCTCCCAGCCGCGTCCGAATTGGAACGGTTCGAGGCGCGCGTGGCTGAGGCCGTGCGATTCCAGCCACTGCCGCGTGAACTCGGCGGCGCGTTTGTGTGCGCGCGAGCCCGTAAGACGCGGCCCGATGTTCACCGTGAGCATGTCAAATACGGGCGCTGCCTGCGAGCGCTCGTATGCCTCGGCATGCATGCGGGCCAGCACGTCCGCGGCGGAATTGGATTGGGCGAAGACGAGCAGAGCGGCCCCGGATAAAGCCAGCGCGAAACCCACACGTGGAAGCATGCGCGTCATTCTATGGGCAAAATGGAAGAGATGCAACTGGTGGTCTTGGCGCTGCTTCTGGGCGTGGTGCTGGCTCTGCTGTCGACGGCGCTGCAGCGTCAGTTGCGCCGCGCCCGGCGCGCGATGTGGGCGCTGCCGCTGATCCTGGCGGCGATCTTCGCGGGCGCCTCGGTTCTGGTGGATGCCTTCTCCTGGAGTCTGACCGCGTGCGTCGCATTGTATGCGGCGGCGCCCCTGTTGTGCGCGGCGCTGGTGCCGCCGGGTGCCGGCTCCAAACCGCACAGGCTGGATTTCGCTGCGGTTGTGCTGCTCTGGCTGCCGCTGGAATTCAATGCCGCCAAGGACCTGGTGCCGCGTCCCGCGCAGGGCTTCCTGCACAGCGTCGCGTACGGCATCGCGATTCTGCTCGGCTTGACGATCTTTCTCATCGTGCGCGAACTTCCGGGGATGAAGTACAACCTGCCGCGGACAGGCCGCGATTTCTGGCTGCCGCTCGCCGGGTTTGTGCTGTGTGCGCCGGTGCTGATTGCGATCGGTATTCCCATCGGTTTCATTCCGCCGCCCCACCTGCCCACGCAACCGGGGGGACGCATGGCTGCCGCGATCGGGATCATCTTTGCGGGCACAGCGCTGCCGGAGGAGATTTTGTTCCGCGCGCTCATCCAGAATCTCCTGACGCTGCGCTTCGGCCGTACCTGGCGCGTGCTATTCCTGGCGAGCGTGATTTTCGGCAGCGCGCACCTGGACAACGGACCGCAGGCCGCACCGAACTGGCGCTACATGATTCTCGCGACCGTTGCCGGCGTGGCCTACGGCAAAGTCTTCGACAAGGCTTCCACGGTCCTCTCCTCGGCCACCCTGCACTGCATGGTTGACTGGACGAAGCATTTCTTCTTCTAGTGGCCGGCGCACGAAATCGCGATATGCTGACGAATTGACTCCTTCATTCGACCTCTGGCGCGCGGGCGTGGCCTTCCTCGCCGCATTCCTTGCGGGCGCGATCAACTCGGTAGCCGGCGGCGGCACACTGGTCTCGTTTCCCGCGCTGATCTGGCTCGGCCTGAACTCCGTCACCGCGAATGCTACCAGCACCGTCGCGATCTGGCCGGGGACGGTCGGCAGCATCTGGGGGTACCGGCGCGAACTGCGCGATGCCGAGCCGCGCTTCCGCGTCCTGATTGTTCCCAGCCTCATCGGCGGACTCACCGGCGCGCTGCTGTTGCGCTGGACTCCGGCGCCGACGTTCGACCGCATGGTGCCCTTCCTGATCCTGTTCGCCACGCTGCTGTTCATGGTGCAGGAGACCGTGCAGCGCGTGCTCAAAACCGGCGATGCCAGCGCGCGCCAGTCCAGCTCATGGCTGGCCGGCGCCATGGCATTCCAACTGGCGGTGGGCATCTACGGCGGCTATTTCGGAGCGGGCATCGGGATCCTGATGCTGGCCGCGCTCAGCATTCTCGGACTCAAAGACATTCACGAGATGAACAGCCTGAAGGTGGTGTTCGGCGGCAGCATCAACGGCATCGCCGCGGCCTATTTCATCTGGGCGCGCATGGTCTACTGGCCGGATGTGGTGATCATGGCGGTGGGTGCGATTGCGGGCGGATATGGCGGGGCGGGGATGGCGCGCAAACTCGGGCGCACCGCTGTCCGGCGGATCGTCATCCTGATCGGCTTTGGTATGGCAATTTCACTTTTCGTGAAGTAACTTTGCCGGAAGTGCGTTCCGCGCAACCGGTGATCGCGCCCTGCGGGGTTTGCGCGCGGATGCGCCCTCGATAGGTTATACGTTGGGAGTAGTCAGGAACGTCGCCTACACCAAGGTAACTCCAAAGATATAGGCCGAACCCTGGTCGAACGCTTCGCGCAGTTTAACGTTACCCTACCTATGGAAATCGCTGAAAAGTTTACCCGTTTTGTAACTGTACTCCCAGGGTACCAGCAGGACTACCGTACTCCGGCCATTAGCAAGCATGATGAAGTGGTTACGGACAAACACCAATGCTGATTCGCTACCGGGATGGCCGCACAAAACAGGGCATACTGCTCGCGCTCGATGGCACGCTCATGCGGGTTGCGGTAAAGAGTGAAGACGACGTCGTGGAGTTCCGCCTGTTAAAGGACGTATGGATTTGCGAGGACTGCGAACCGGTCACGTTCGAATTCCCCGTGGCGGTGTTTGAAGCGATCGGGATCATGCCGAAAGACCCCGTCGACGATTCGTATACAGGCGTCTACGATGCGGTAGAAGCTTCGACGCCTTACGCGATGAACTAGTTTAGAGAGGCTACGAGACGTGGCGCAGACACGAGTGTCTGCGCCACGGACTCACGCTACGTCTAATCCCAGGAACTGCTTCGCGTTCGTGTAGCAGATATTGCGGATCATGCCGCCAGCCAGCCGATCGTCCGCCGGCAATTCGCCTGCTTCCATGTCGTGGCCGATCAGGTTGCATAGCACGCGGCGGAAATATTCGTGCCGCGGGTAAGACATGAAGGAACGGGAGTCGGTGAGCATGCCCAGGAAGCGCGAGAGCAGGCCGCAGTTGGAGAGAGCGTTCATCTGCCACGTCATCGCTTCCTTCTGATCGAGGAACCACCAGCCGCTGCCGAACTGGATCTTGCCGGCGATGCTGCCGTCCTGGAAATTGCCGATCATGGTGGCGAGCGTGTAGTTGTCGCCGGGGTTCAGGTTGTAGAGCACCATCTTCGGCAACGCGTTCTCCTGGTCGAGACGGTCGAGGTAATTGCCGAGCGCGTCGGCCTGCGGCCAATCGCCGATGGAATCGAAGCCGGTGTCGGGCCCAAGCTGATGGAAGCGCCGCGTATTGTTGTTGCGCCGCGCGCCCAGGTGCAGCTGCTTGGTCCAGCCCTTCTCCGCGTCCAGGCGGCCGAATACCAGCATCATGTAGCCTGCGAAGCGATGGTGCTCCTCGGGAGTGGCGGCGTGGCCGGATCGCGCGCGTCCGAAAATCACCGACGCTTCGTGGTCGTTCGCGAATTCGCCGTATGCGTGCGTGATGCCGTGGTCGGAGAGGCGCCCGCCCATTGAGTGGAAGAAGTCGTGGCGCTTCTTCAGCGCGTCCACGAAATCCGAAAGCGTCGAGATGCCGGTGCCGCTCGCGGTCTCCAGGCGGTCCACCCACGGATTCCAAACGTCCGGCGTATGCACCAGCAGAGCGCGGTCGGGACGGAAGGTTGGGAAGACCTTGGTCTCGAGGTCCGAGGCGGCGATGGCGCGATGGCAGGCGAGATCGTCGGTGGGATCGTCCGTGGTGCAGACGGCCTTCACGTGAAAACGGCGGAGGATGCCGTGCGCGCGCAGTTCGTCGGAGGCCAGCAGCGCGTTGGCGTGATCCCAGATGCGGAGGGCGTTGGATTCGTCGAGCAGTTCGTCGATGCCGAAGTATCGTTTCAATTCGAGGTGAGTCCAGTGGTAGAGCGGATTGCGGAGCGTGTGCGGAACGGTGCGGGCCCAAGCCAGGAACTTGTCGCGCGCGGGTGCGTCGCCGGTGCAGAAGCGCTCGTCGACGCCGTCGGCACGCATGGCGCGCCACTTGTAGTGGTCGCCTTCCAGCCAGATTTCGAAGAGGTCGCGGAACTGGCGATTGCGAGAGACGTCCTGGGGCGGCAGATGGCAGTGGTAGTCGAGGATCGGCTCATGTTCCGCATACTCATGGTAGAGGCGCCGGGCAGTGGCGTTGCTCAGCAGGAAATCTTCGTGGATGAATGGCATAGGCTCTACAGCCTAATTGGAACATAAACTCTCATAGGCTGGAGTCGCGGTCTGGGGCGTGAATGCGGTCACTCGAATCGCAATGCGACGGCAGGATCAATCCGCAGCGCACGCTTCGCCGGGACATAGCTCGCCAGAACCGCGACTACCAGCAGGAGAACGCAAACCAGTCCGATCGTGAGCGGGTCCATAGGCGCCACACCATAGAGCAAGGTCCGGATTCCCTTGGCGAATGCCAGTGTTCCTGCAAGGCCGAGGGCGATTCCGGCAATGGAGACGGGTATTCCTTGTCTCAGGATGAGTTTCAGAATGCCGATTTGCCGTGCGCCCAAGGCGACCCGCAGTCCGATCTCACGGGTTCGCTGGGTAACCGAGTAAGAGACGACCGAATAAATACCGAAGGCTGCCAGGAACAGCGCGATCCCGGCAAAGGCGGACACCACGGCCAGGACGAGACGTCGTTGCGCGAAGGACTCGGAGACATAGTCGCGGAACTCCCGGACGTTCAGCACCGGCACACTCCGGTCGATGTCTCGCACTTCTCCGCGAATCGCGCCGGCCAGAGCCGCCGGGTTGCCGCTCGCACGCACAACGATCGACAGGGATCCGCCCCGCGCCTGCGAAAGCGGCTGGTAGATGGTGGGTTCCGGGGCGACTTCCACGTCCCCATAGCGAACGTCGGCGGCGATGCCGATGACGGTCAACCAGGGAAAGATCGCCGGTGGCCCTCCGAGCCGGAACTGCTTCCCGATCGGCTCCTCACCGGGCCAATACCGGCGCGCCATACTCTCATTGATCACGGCTACCGGCGCCGCGGTTCGATTGTCGCGCTCGTCGAATCCGCGTCCGGCCTTCAGGCGGATGCCGAGCGCGGAGAACAAATCGCCGCTCACCACCCGATACTCCGCGAAAGGAAGCGATACTCCTCGCGGCAAATCCCGCCCCTGGATCAGAAAGCCCCAAGCGAAAACATTTCCGCGGAGAGGCAGGTAGTTGATAGCACCAACACTCTGCACTCGAGGAAGTCTGGAAAGCCGCTGTGCGACCTCACCATAGAAGCGGGCAGCGCGCTCCCCCTGGCTCCTTTCTCCCGACAGTGGCAGTTCGAAGGTGAGCAGGTTCTCCGGTTGAAAGCCGAGATCGGCTGTTTGCAGGGCCACGAAACTGCGAATCAAAAGGCCGGCTCCCGTTACCAGAATCAAGGCCAGCGAGACCTGGACCACGACAAACAACCCGCGGAGGAAATTCCCCCTGCGATCCCCAGCGATTCGATTGCCCTGCTGCATCGACTGCCGCGGATCCAGCCAGGAGATCTTCCAGGCGGGTAAGGCTCCGAAGAACATCCCCGTCATTGTGGAGAGCCTGAGACTGAATGCGACCACCCAGCCATCGATTGCGACTTCATCCAGTCGTGGGAGATTTTTCAGTCCCATTGCCGGGAGGGCGCGGATGGCGGCCCATGCGAGCGCCAGACCAAGGGAGCCCCCACATAATGCCAGCGCGATATTTTCCGCCAGCAGTTGACGGGTGAGCCGCCAATGGCTGGCTCCGAGGCTCGCCCGCACGGCCAGTTCCCTGATTCGCGCTGTGGACCGGACCAACAGCAGGTTCGCCAGATTGGTACAGGCGATCAGGAGGACACAGATCACGGCGCCCCACAGTACCAACAGAAGTTGCCGCACTCCGCCGACGATGCTCTCGTGCATCGGGACGGCCGACAGAAACTTGCCCCCATAGGCACGAGGCTGCAACGCTTCAAACTGCTGCGACAGGTGTGCCAGTTCGGCGCGCAGAGTATCAAGAGAACGACCCGGACCCAGCCGGGCGATGATTCGCATGTAGCCCGACCCGCGCTCCGTCCGTTCTTGTGCGAGTCGTAGTGGGGTCCAGAGTTCGGGGCCGCCGCTTGGTCCCACGATTTCCGGCGACACGAAGTCCGGCATGACGCCGAGGATCGTGTATGACTCGTGGTTCAAAGTGACGCTGGCGCCGATCGCGTCCAGACGCCCGTTGAACCGGCGCTGCCAGAGGGCGTTGCTCAGAATGGCCACCCGGGCTGACGCCGGCAGATCGTCATCCGGCACAAAGTCACGGCCGGCCGCCGGACGCAGGCCGAGCGTGGAAAAGTAATTGGAAGACACGCGCGCCGCCACCACCCGATAGGGATCTTCGACGCCGGTGACATCGAAGAACGTGTTCGTAAAGGCCGCGATCGAAGCGCACGATCGAACCCGCTGCAGCAGATCGAGGAAATCGGCAGGAGCGATCCCGCCGCGCTGGGCGCTGTCATTCCGGGCGGTCTTCCAGAACATCACCAGTTGGTGCGAGTTGGGAAACGGCAACGGATTCAGGACCACCGAGCGCACTACGGTGAACACGGCAGTATTGACACCAATTCCAACGGCCAGGATCAGGATCGCCGGAAGAAAGAAAGCCGCATTCCGATGGCACGAGCGCCAGGCATAGCCCAAGTCCTGCAGGAAGTCGTCAATCCATCCTGTACCGCGCATATCACGACAGTCCTCCTGAATCGCCATGATCCTTCCCATGGCGGCCAGGGCCGACCGCCGCGCCTCGTCCGGCGGCATGCCGGCGGCGAGGTTCTCGCTTACCAGTTGATCGAGGTGAAAGCGCAGCTCGTCTTCGAGTTGAGCGTCTGCCTTTCCGCGCCGGAACAGTGAAATGAAACGCAGGCGGAGTTTATCAAGCGTGCGCATCTCGGACCTCCTGGACAACCAGATTGATGCCGGTCGAGAGGCGTGTCCACGTCTCCAACTCCTTCTCATACTGGCGGCGGCCGGACCGGGAGAGTGAATAGAACTTGGCCATACGGCCGCCCTCCGTCGGCCGCCATTCGGCTTTGATCCAACCTTGCTGCTCGAGCCGGTGCAGGGCAGGGTACAAAGAACCCTGCTGCACCAAAAGCGCCTCCCGTGAGACTTGCTGGATTCGTTTGGCGATCGCCCAGCCGTGATTCGGTTCGATGGAGAGCGTTTTCAGGATCAGCAGATCGAGCGTTCCCTGTACGAGATCGGTTGACTTGGCCATGATGTAGATTATCAACAATTGTAGACGATCTTGGCGTTGATTGGTTAGAAGCAAGCTCGACGATGGCCAAGCCCCAGCCGGCATGATTGCCCGGCCCACACGTAGGATAATGGCTGGCAATGAAGAAAAGCCTGTTCTGTGTTCTGCTGGCGGCCATCGCGGCCGCGCAGACTTCCAAGCCCGTCCCGCCTCCCGGTGTAGAGATTCCGGCGGCCGATCGCGCGGAACTGGAAGCAGGGCTGGCGCGACTCAAATCCGCCACGGGCGGCTTGCAGGCCAACCCGCTACTGCCCGACGTCCTGATCTTCCAGGAGGCCATCCGCTACGCGCTCCAATATGGCGAGTTCTTCAACCCCAACGAAGTAGCCAAGGCCAAGGCGCTGCTGGCGATGGGCGAGGAGCGCGCGGCGCAACTGGCGCAGGGACAGGCGCCGTGGACGAAGGCGGCGGGCCTGGTCGTGCGCGGCTACATCTCCAAGATCGACAAGAGCGTGCAGCCGTACGGGTTGGTTGTGCCGCCGTCGTACTCGCCCACCGCGCCGCACCGGTGGCGGCTGGACGCGTGGTTCCATGGCCGCAACGAGACGCTGAGCGAGATCAACTTCCTCGCCGATCGAACGCGCAACGTGGGCGATTTCGCGCCGCGCGACACCATCGTGCTGCATCTCTACGGACGTTTTTGCAATGCCAGCAAACTCGCGGGAGAGGTCGATTTCTTCGAAGCGCTGGATGCGGTGAAGCGCGCGTATGCGATCGACGAGAATCGCATCCTGGTGCGCGGATTCAGCATGGGAGGCGGATCGGCGTGGCACATCGGGGCGCACTACGCGGGACTGTGGGCCGCGGTCGCGCCCGGGGCAGGCTTCAGCGAGTCGGAGCAGTTCCTGCACCTACGCCTCACGGGCGACAACGCGCCGCCCTGGTACGAGCAGAAACTGTTCCACGTGTACGACGCCACCGACTACGCGGTGAATTTCTCCAACACCGCGACCGTCGCCTACAATGGCGAGATCGATCCGCAGAAACAGGCGGCGGACATGATGGAAAAGGCACTGGCTGAAGAAGGCATGCGGCTGATCCGCGTGGTGGGCCCGCAGACGCCGCACCGGTATCACCCGCAGTCGAAGGTGGAGATCGGCCGCATGCTGGACGCGATCGCGGTGACGGGTCGCGACCCGTATCCGCGCAAGATTCGCTTCACGACGTACACGCTCGCGTACAACCAGATGAAGTGGGTGACGGTGGACGCATTGGCGAAGCACTGGGAACGCGCGCGGCTCGATGCCGAGGTCACGGGCGCGAGCGGAGTGAAGGTGGATACGTCGAACGTCATGGCGTTCACGCTGGACATGGGCTCGGGTGGATGTCCGCTGGATCTGGCGCGGCAGCCGGTCGTGACGATCGACGGACAGAAGGTAACGGCGCCGGGGCCTATGTCGGACCGGTCGTGGACGGCGCATTTCCGCAAGTCGGGAGAGAAGTGGTCGGTGGCCGAGACCGCGGATGTTGTGGGGCTGCACAAGCGGCACGGGCTGCAAGGCCCGGTGGACGACGCCTTCCTCGATAGCTTCGTGTTCGTCTCGCCAACGGGCACGCCGGCCGCGCCGGGCGTGGCGAAATGGGTGGCGGCGGAGGAGAAGCACGCCATCACGGAATGGCGGCGGCAGTTCCGCGGCGAAGCGCGGGTGCGCGACGACAAGGACATCACCGACGCCGATATCGCGGCGAGCAACCTGGTGCTGTGGGGCGATCCGGGAAGCAATCGCGTGCTGGCGCGCATCGCCGATAAGCTGCCGGTGCAGTGGAATGAGCGCGAAGTGGTGGCGGGCAAGGATCGCTTCGCGGCCGATACCCACGCCGCGATTCTGATCTACCCGAATCCGCTGAATCCGAAAAAATATGTGGTGCTGAACAGCGGATTCACGTTCCGCGAATTCGACTATCTGAATAATGCGCGGCAGAATCCCAAGCTGCCGGACTGGGCGATCGTGGATACGCGGACGCCGCCCGACGATCACTATCCGGGCAAAGTTGTCACGGCGGGCTTCTTTAATGAGGACTGGAGAATGTGATGCGCAACAGTCGGACAGGGCTCCCGACGTGTCGGCCGGGAATTTCTCCTGCGCCAGGAACGTCGCACGTAGGTATACGGCTTGCGGTGCGCCAGAAAACGCGTCGAGATGAGTCTCGACGCGGCAGACATGAGTGTCTGCGCCACGTCTTCGGTATTCTCCTTGTCTCGGCCGCGCTTGCGCAGACTCCCAAGTCCGTGCCTCCGGCGGGAGTCGAAGTGCCGGCGAAGGAACGCGCGGAACTGGAACCGGGACTCGCACACCTGGGCGCGTCCATCGAGAAGCTGGGCGCGAACCCGCTGGCGGTGGACGTGCGCATTTTCCACGAGGCGGTGCGCTACGCCCTCCAATACAACGAGTTCTTCAAGGCCGACGAAATCGCCAAGGCGAAGCGGCTGCTGGCGCAGGGCGAGGAGCGCGCCGCGCAGCTCGCGCAGGGACAATCGCCATGGACCACCGCGACCGGTCTCATCGTCCGCGGCTACGTTTCGAATATTGACAAGAGCGTGCAGGTGTACGGGCTGGTCGTGCCGCCGTCGTATTCGCCCACCGCGCCGCACCGGTGGCGGCTCGATGCCTGGTTTCATGGCCGCAGCGAAACGCTGAGCGAAGTCAACTTCCTCTCCGACCGAATCCGCAGCCCAGGCGAATTTCAGCCGCGAGATACGATCGTGCTCCATCTCTACGGTCGCTACTGCAACGCCAGCAAATTCGCAGGAGAGGTGGATCTGTTCGAAGCCATGGACGCCGTAAAGCGCGCCTATGCCATCGATGAGAACCGCATCCTGATCCGCGGCTTCAGCATGGGCGGAGCGTCGGCATGGCACATCGGCGCGCACTACGCCGGACTGTGGGCCGCCGTGGCGCCGGGCGCGGGGTTCTCGGAGACGGCGCAGTATCAGAAGCTGAAACCTCCGGACGCGCCGCCGTGGTGGGAGCAGAAGCTTTGGCACCTCTACGACGCCACCGATTACGCGACGAACCTGTACAACACCTCGACGGTCGCGTATAACGGCGAGATCGATCCGCAGAAGCAGGCGGCCGACATGATGGAGCGGGCGATGGCCGAAGAAGGGATGCGGCTGATCCGCGTCGTGGGCCCGCAGACCGCACACAAATACCATCCTGATTCGAAGGTCGAGCTGGAACGGATGATGGATGCGATCTCGGCTGTGGGGCGCGATCCGTATCCTCGCAAGGTGCGCCTCACCACCTGGACGCTCTCCTACAACCGCATGAAGTGGGTGACGGTGGACGCACTGGCGAAGCACTGGGAGCGGGCGCGCGTCGACGCGGAGATTGCAGGCGATAGCGCCGTAACGGTAGCGACCGGGAACGTGACGGCATTCACGCTGGAGATGGGCACGGGCGGCTGCCCGCTGGACATCGCGAAGCAGGCGGCGGTGACGATCGACGGGCAGAAGGTGATGGCGGCGGGTCCGATGTCGGACCGGTCGTGGACGGCGCATTTCCGCAAGTCGGGCGGGAAATGGACGGTCGCGGAGGCGGCGGTGGAGACGGGGCTGCACAAGCGGCACGGGCTGCAGGGGCCGGTGGACGACGCGTTCCTGAGCAGCTTCGTGATGGTCTCGCCCACCGGCACGCCGCTCGTGCCCGGAATCGCGAGTTGGGTGGCGGCGCAGGAGAAGCGGGCCATTGCCGATTGGCGCAGTCAGTTCCGCGGCTACGCCCAGGTGCGCGACGACCGCGACGTCACCGATGCCGACATCGCTTCGAGCAACCTGATCCTGTGGGGCGATCCGGGCAGCAATCGCGTGCTGTCGCGGATCGCGGATAAGCTGCCGGTGCGGTGGACGGCAGAGGGAATCGTCGTGGGCAAGGAGCATTTCGCGGCCGGCACGCACGTGCCTGTATTGATTTACCCGAATCCGCTGAACCCGAACCGCTACGTCGTGCTGAACAGCGGGTTCACGTTCGCGGACTATGCGGCCAGGAGCAATTCGCTGCAAACGCCCAAGCTGCCGGATTACGCGGTGATCGAGACTGTTGCCGGCAAGGTGCGGCTCGCGGGATTTTTTGACGAAGACTGGCGCATGTGAGGAGTAATCTTTCGTGACGGAACAACATTCGAACACGGCGGTGGCCACGAGCCTGAGCATCTCCGGGTTGCAGGCGCTGCTGGAATCGGCGCGGCTGCTCAACTCGTCGTTGAGCCTGGAGGAGTTGCTGCGGCACCTGCTGCGCACGGTGATGGGTCGATTGCTCATCACGCGCGGGCTGATCGCCGTCGAGGATCACGGGCAGATGCGCGTGGAGCTCTCGCGGGGTGTGCAGGGAATCGCCAAGGGCAGCCTCTTCGAGGAAGACGCCGCGGCGGCAGCGAAGCTGGACCTGCGATATTCCATCGGTGACCCGATGCACCCTGTCGGCCTGCTGGCGCTGGGGCAGCCGGCGATGGGGAACGTGACTCCCGAGCAACACGAATTGTTGCTCGCGATGCTCGAGCTCGCGGCCACGGCGCTGGCCAATGCGCGCGCCCACGAGCAGACGGTGAAAGTGGCGCACTCGCTGGATCAGAGCGTGCAGGAGCTGCGCGCGATTCTCGACCTGGCGCGCGGACTGGCGGCCAAGATCGAGGCCGACGAGATTGCGCACCTGCTGGCATTGACGCTGGCGGGCCGCTGGGCGTCGCGCCGGCACGCGGTAGCGGCGTGGAGGGAAGGGCACGGGCTCGTGCTCCGGCAGCGCGGCATCACGCTGCCCGAAGTGCCGGTGCTGAAAGCGGCGGCGGAGGAGCTGACCGAACCCGCGTATGTCTACGACAATCTGCCCGAGAGCGTGCGCGCCACGCTGCCCGTCGAACCGGGGTACGTGGTCTTTCCCATCCGCACGTCCGAAGAGACGATCGGCATCGTCGTGTGCGGCCTGCGCGCCACCGGCCTCCTATACAGCACGGCCGACCTGGAATTCGGCGCGGGACTGATCGCTCAGGCGGCGGTGGCATTCGAAAACGCGTGGCGGCTCCAGGAGATCCTGATTCAGAAGAAGCTGGAGCAGGAACTCTCGATCGCGGCGAGCATTCAGGAGAGTCTGTTTCCGTCGGTGCTGCCGGCGCTGGCGTGCTCCGATCTCGCGGCGCGCAACCGGCAGGCGCGGCAGGTCGGCGGCGACTACTTCGACGTGCTGCCGATGGGCGGAAGCACGCATCTGCTGTGCGTCGCGGACATTTCGGGCAAGGGCCTGCCCGCCGCGCTGCTGATGGCCAACATTCAGGCGACGCTGCGCGCGAGCCTCGGCGCGTACGCGTCGCTCGCGGATCTGGCGACGCGCGTGAATGCGCTGCTGCATGCGAGCACGCCCTCGAACCGCTTCGCGACGGCGTTTTTCCTGGCGTACGATTGCGCGACGGGCGCGTGTACCTATGTGAACGGCGGCCACAACGACGGCGTGGTATTGCGCGCCGACGGGAACGTGGAGCTGCTGACCACCACCGGTCTGCCGCTCGGACTGTTCGCGAAGGCTGCCTATGAGCAGAGTCAGGTGACTCTGTGCACCGGCGATCTGCTCATGATTTACTCCGATGGCGTGCCCGAGGCGGAGAACGGATGCGAGGAGCAGTTCGGCATGGAACGCGTGATCGAAGTCCTGCGCGCGCAGAAGGAGCAGGCGGCGTCCCGGATGGTGGATCAGATGGTGACGTCAATCGACGGGTTTGTAGGCTCGGCCCCGCAGTTCGACGATTTGACGCTGATGGTGCTGAAACGGGTATAGGTGGCGCAGCGCGGCGATTGCAACCATCACGCATGGTGACGTGGCGCTAACCCCCCCGCTCATGTTCTGCCGGTCTTCAGAAAGCTCCAATGCAGTTAACGGGACTCAAAGAGGCGCGACCGTAAGGGAGCGCTGTTCCGATACTGGCCGTTGCGCTCCCTTACGGTCGCGCCTCTTTTAGGCTTTCTGACGCAAGAGATGTTCCCGAGAGTCTGATGAAATGAGTGGGACTTTCCACGGCGTGCGAAAACATGAGTGTCTGCGCCACGTCTTGCTAGTCGTTCCGTAAGGCCTCCGCGGGTGCGATTCGCGTTGCACGGCGCATCGGCGCGAAGCTCGCGACCGCAATCACCAGCACCAGCACTCCGAGCACTCCGGCAAACGTCCAAGGGTCGAATGCGCCTGCACCGTAGGTCAGGTCGGGCATATCCGCCGCCACTACCATCTTCGATAGCAGCACCGAGAGGGCGATCGCGCCCGCCAGTCCGAACGCCGCGCCAACCGACACGGCCCGCATCGTTTGCCCTATCACCAGGCGCGCCACGTCCCGCACCTGCGCGCCGAGCGAGACGCGGATCGCAATCTCGCGCGTCCGCTGCACCACCAGTTGCGAGACGACGCCGAAAATTCCCAGGGACGCCAGCAACATCGCCAGGCCGCCCAGGAACAGCGACACCACCGCGGGAACTTCCGCCATCAGGCGTTGCAATTCGATCGGCGCGCGGTCCAGTCCAACCTGAAACGTCTGCGAGGGCAGGTTCGCATTCACCGTGCCGATGGCGGCGAAGATCGATTGCGCCACACTTTGCGGCAGCGGCCGCGTCCGCACCATCAGCGATCCGAAGGTCGCGTCGAGCGGCTTCGGGTAGTACAGGAATGGCTCGTCGGGCTTCGACAGGTAGGTGCTCCTCACGCTCTTCACCACGCCGATCACGGTGTATGCGTCACGCGGCAGATCGCGTTTGACCCACTCGTCGGTCGGGACGATGCGGCCCAATGGATCCTTCCCCGGCCAGAGCTGCCGCGCGGCCGTTTCGCTCACGATCATCACCGGCGCGCCGGACTCGATTTCCCGTGCCGTGAAGTTGCGCCCGGCCAACAGCGGTATGCCCAACGTATCGAAGTACCCCTCCGAGACGCGATTGAAGAGGCACTGCACCCATACGCGCTCGTCATTGCGAACGGTGAAAGAGCCGTGGCCCAGGAAGGGTGGGCGGTCGACCCACGAAATCGCGGCGACTTGCGGAAGCGATTGGATCCGCTCCACCACCTTCCGGATCAGCGCTCCACCCGCTTCGGGCGTAGTGGCGACAGTCTTCAGATCGACACCCACCAACGCCACGTGATGATAGTCGAAGCCCGGATCGATCGCCGCCGAGGCCCAGACGCCGCGGAACAGCAGGCCCGCGCCCGCGAGCAGCATCAGGCAGGCGGCCACCTGGGCGCCGATCAGCACGTTGCGTTTGGCGCGGCCGCCACGCGATCCGGCGGCGGCATGCTTGAGCACCGAGTTTACATCGGAACGGCTGGCACGCACCGCGGGCCACAGTCCGATCGCCAGTCCGGTGACGATGGCAACCACCAGCGTGTAGGCGAACACGTGCCAGTCGGGCGAGAGGTCGAGGAAGACTCCCAGGAGACCGCCGGTAATGCGCTGCAGCGTGCTGTCGATGGCCACGCGAATCCAGGCGCATGCCCATACCGAAAGCAGAAATCCGAGTACGCCGCCGGACAGGCCGAGCAGCAGGCTCTCGGTGCACAGTTGGCGCAGAAGGTGGGGGCGGCTTGCGCCCATCGCCAGGCGCACCGCGAATTCCTGCTCACGCGCCGCGTAACGCGCGAACAACAGATTCACCAGGTTCACCGAACCGATCAGCAAAATCAGCCCCACCGCTGCCATCAGGACCTTGCATACCGTCGCGAAGGTCTCAAACTCTCCGCTATCGGCCTGGAAGAACGTCGCCTGCCGCGCCCAGAGGCGTACCGGCTGCGCGTCGACCAGCGGCCAGGAGCGGCCCAACACTTCCAACTCGGCCGACGCCTGCGATACCGGAACTTGCGGCAAACGCCGGGCCAGCACCTGCCAGGGCCGGGCATTCGGATCGCGCAGCCAGTCCACTCCCGGCAGCACCCGCGTCTGTGCGGCCACCGGAAGCCAGAGGTCGGGCATCTGCGGCGGCAAACCGGTGCCCGCGAACTGCGCCGGCGCCACACCGACAATCTTGAAGGATGCGCCGCGCACCTCGACCGTCCGGCCAAGCACCTGGGCATCGCCTTCCAGCCGGTTCTTCCAGAACGCATGGCTTACCACCGCAGCTTCGGAATCGTCCTCGCGGAGGGTGCGGCCGAGCGCGGGCGTGAGTCCAAGGGTGCTGAAATATCGGGCCGAAACGATGCGGGCTCGCAGAACCTCGGCCGGGCCTTGTCCCACGCTCGCCACCACGGTTTGCGGCTCAGAGCTCGCGATCACTCCGGCGAAGGAATGCGTCTGCGTGCGAAGGCTGTCGAATTCGGCGGTGGTGAAGAGGCCCCACCGGGCGTTGCCGGTGCCGGAGATGCGCACCAGTTCTTCGGGGGAACGCGCCGCAATCGGCTTCAACGCAACGGCGCTGTAGGCGCTGAAGACAATCGTATTAATGCCGATTCCGAGGGCGAGCGTCAGGAGCGCCACGGCGGTAAAGCCGGGTGTGCGCAACAGGACGCGGAGCGCGTAGCGCAAATTGTGAGACATCGCTTCATCTACGCAACGATCGGGGAAATAGTTCCGTGGGTCGCCTGGGACATTTAGGAGGCGCGGACATTTGAGGCGCGACCGTAAAGGGAGCGCAAGGCCTGTGCTACATTACTCGCAGACGCCCAAAATGAGCAGCAGCGAATCGCGGCCGGCGGAAGCCATCTGCCGCGCTGCATCCGCCTTGGACGGAGAGGCGCGTACCCGGTACCTCGACCAACATTGCCCCGATCCCGAAATCCGCCGGCAGGTGGAAAGCATGCTCGCCGCCGTGGCTGCTCTTACCTTGGAAACGGGCGGGCACATCGGCCGGTATGAAATCGTAGCCAGACTGGGAGCAGGCGGCATGGGTACCGTGTACGAGGTCCGCGACCCGCGCCTCAACCGGCCGGCCGCCATCAAAGTGCTCTCGCCCGCGAAGATCGAGGGCGGGCACGTCCATGGTTCGCTGCTGCGCGAGGCGCAGGCCGCCTCCGCGCTGAATCATCCCAATATCGTGACTGTATACGAGATCGCCAGCGAGGGCGGTCTGGATTACATTGCCATGGAGCACATCACCGGCGAGACGCTGGTGAAGAAGATCCGCCATGGCATGGAACTGCGGGAGGCGCTGACTCTGGCGGCGCAGATCGCCGATGCGCTGGCGGCGGCGCACGCCGCCGGGATTGTCCACCGCGACCTCAAGCCCGGCAACGTGATGGTGACGGATCGCGGACTGGTGAAGGTGCTGGATTTCGGACTGGCCAAGCGCTTCGGGCCGGATGCGGCGGGATTCGGCGACACAGTTACAGCCACCATGACCGCGCCCGGCCGTGTGTTCGGCACCGTCGCCTACATGTCGCCCGAACAGGCGCAGGGCAAGGAGGTGGACGGGCGCTCCGACGTGTTCGCGTTCGGCAGCGTCCTATACGAGATGGTCACGGGCAAGCGCGCCTTCCAGGAAGAGGGCGACCTACCCACGCTGGCGGCGGTACTAAAGCAGGAGCCCCGTCCACCGCATGAACTGCACCCGGGGCTACCCCGGGAGGTGGAGCGGATCATCGAGAACTGCCTGCGCAAGAATCGCGCCGAGCGCTGGCACAGCATGGCGGACGTGAAGCTGCTGATCGAGGACGCTGTGCGTGAACTGGGAGCGCCTCCCGCGGCAGCGGCACCAATTCCACGGCGCGGACGCCTCGCCGGACTCGCTCTGGCCGCCCTCGGCGGAATGGCGCTTATCGGCGCCGTGTGGTTCCTGATGCGCACACCGCCGCCCGAGCCGGTCCCGGTGCTGCGCCGCATCACCACCGATCCCGGGCTGAGCGCCTTTCCCTCGTTCAGCCGCGATGGTAACCTGCTGGCCTACGCATCGGACCGCGGCCACACGCCGAATCTCGACATCTGGCTCCAGCAGATCGGCGGCCAGGAGCCGATCCAGCTCACCCACGATTCCGAAGACGATACCGATCCCGACATTTCGCCCGATGGCACGCGCGTGGTCTTCCGCGCCGAACGGGCAGGCGGCGGAATCTACGCGATGCCCGCGCTGGGCGGCGGAGGACAGGTGCTGCTCGCGCCCGGCGGGAGGAATCCGCGCGTATCGCCCGACGGCCGATCGGTGGCTTATTGGGAAGGACAGGAACTCGGCGGCTATCTCCCCGGATCGGCGCGCGTCTGGGTGGTAGACGCAACCGGCGGCACGCCGCGGCAACTCGGGACGGATCTGGCGGCGGCGCTGCATCCGGTCTGGTCGCCCAAAGGCGACGCGCTACTGGTGCTGGGCAAAGGCATGCATGCGGGCGCGCTGGACGCGGCCCCCGACTGGTGGCTCGTGCCGCTTTCCGGCGCCGCATCGAAGAAGACGGGCGTCCTGGCGCGCCTCCACGGCCAGCGCCTGTTTAACGCCGCCTGGCAGCTCCAGATTCTGCCGCTGGTCTGGCGGAACGCTCCTCGCAGCCGCGTGCTGTTCGCCGCGGGATACTCCGACGCTACCGGCTCCGGCGACGTCGCCAATTTGTGGGAGATCGCGCTTGACGCCGCCGGCCAACCGGACGGCAGCGCGACACGCCTGACCGCCGGTCCGTCTTACCAGCTCCAGGCAGCGGTCGCCGCGGGCAGCGATCGTGGACGGATGGCGGTGGCCAACCTGGATTGGAAGGTCGGGGTGTGGACTGTCGATCTGGATGCCGAATCCGGTGTGGTCCGTGACGAGTACATGACCGCCATGACCGGGAAGGAATCGTATGCGATGGGACCATCGCTCTCGCGCGATGGGAGAGTGCTGGCGTTTCTCAGCCGGCGTCTGGGCCGCTGGGGCTTGCATACCCGCGAGCTGGCCAGCGGCCGCGAGCTTACCGTGGCCTCCGGGGAACCCACGCTCGGACTGGTGCGCATTTCGGGAGACGGGAAGTCCGCCATCTATTCGGATATCGCCGGCAGCATCTTCTCGGTGCCGCGAGAAGGCGGCAAAGTCATGAAGTTCTGCGACCGCTGCGGCCATCCCACCGACGTTACGTTCGATGGAGGCCGCATCTGCTTCGAGCCGCTGCGGGAGGAAGCCCTGACGGTGCTGGATGCCGCCGGAAAAACTACGATCCTGGCGGAGCGGCCCGCCGAGACGGTGCTTTCGGGGGGCCGCTGGTCGCCGGACGAGAAATGGATGACGTTCCATTCGGTGGAAAGCCGCACCGGAACCACACGGGTGTGGATCGCGCGCATCGACGGGAAACTACCTGTTCCGCCGGGGGAGTGGATCGCCGTAACGGATGGACGCTCCGTGGATCGCGACGCCGTCTGGTCGCCCGGCGCCAATTTGTTGTACTTTCTTTCCGAGCGCGACGGCTTTCGCTGCGTCTGGGCGGTCCGGCTGGACGCGGCCCGAAGGCCCGTAGGAACGCCGTTTGCGGTGCGGCATTTTCATTCGGCCAGCCACTCACTGCAGCGCATTCCGGGAGGCGCCGACATGATCGGGCTGTCGGTCGCGCCCGGGCGGCTGGTACTGGCCTTCGGCGAGTTAACCGGCAACATCTGGATGGAGGAGAAGCCGCGTTGACCAGCCCGCCGCGCGTGAGCGTAGTGGTGATCAGCCGCAATGAGGGCGCCGAATTACGGCGTACCGTGGAAAACCTGGACGACACACTGCCTGCCGGAGGCGAGGTGGTGGTGGTGGATGACGGATCCACGGATGGATCGGCCGCACGCGTGAAACGGCGGCGCGGGCGCATCCGGGTGGGACGGGCGAAAGATCTCGGAGTGGCGCGGGCGCGCAATCGAGGGGCGAGGCAGTCGCGCGGCGACATCGTGGTCTTCGCCGATGCCCACATCCGCGTCCCCGCATTCTGGTGGCGGCCGCTAGTGGAAATCCTGGAGGACGCGCGGATCGGCGGGGCTGCGCCAGCAGTCGCCGCGTTCGAGCAGGGCGAATCCACGGGTTACGGGCTGCGATTTACCGGCCCCGACCTGGACGCACGCTGGCTGTCGCACCGCGAAAACGCGCCCTTCGCTGTGCCGATTCTGCCCGGCTGCTGTTTGGCCATGCGCCGCGATGTCTTCGAAAAGACCGAGGGTTGGGACGAGGGCACGCTGCAGCGCGGTGGCGTGGACAACGAGGGGGCGGTCCGCTTCTGGCTGCTGGGGTACGACCTGTTGATTGCGCCCGAAGTGCTGGTACGCCATAAGTTCCGGACGCAGTCGCCGTATTCAGTGGGCTGGCCGCAGTATCTGCACAACCGCCTGCGGCTGGCGTTCGTGCATTTGGGGGCGGCTCGTCTGGCCAAGGTGATGCGGGCGCTGGGTCACCATGCCGACCTCGGAGAGGCACTGCGCCTGCTCGTGGAAAGTGACATCTCGAGCCGCCGCGAGTCGATTCACGCGCGCCGTGTGCGCAGCGACGACTGGTATTTCGAAAGGTTTTCGATGAGTTGGTGACAAGATCATTGGTTATTCGTAGAAATCGGTGTAAGATTATGTGACCCCGGTCAGGAGATACCAACAGAGGAAACGAAATTATGGCTAAAAAGAAAGCAGCGAAGAAGGCTGCCAAGCCCGCAAAGAAGGCCGTGAAGAAAGCGGCGAAGAAGGCTGCCAAGCCCGCGCCGAAGAAAAAGGCCGTCAAAAAGGCCGCGAAAAAAGCCGCCCCCAAAAAGGCCGCCCCCAAAAAGGCCGTGAAGAAGGCCGTGAAGAAGGCCGCCCCGAAACCCAAACCGGTAGCCCCGCCGCCAGCGCCTGCTGAAGCGCCTCCACCACCGCCCACCGACCGGCCGCTTCCCGGAAACGACATGGGCGAAAACGGCGGTTCGGCGAGCTAGTTGCCGGTGGACCGCGCTGTGGGGCAGGCTTCAGCCTGTGCCGGGCTTTAGCCCGGTTCAGCGGCGGGACTGAAGTCCCGCGCAGGCTGCAGCCTGCCCCACCTGAACTTTCATGCGCATCGTGGTGCTGGTGGGCTTGCCCGGCTGCGGTAAGTCCACCTATCTGGAGCGCAACCATGCGCGCGGCCTGTCCTCCGACACCATCCGCGGCTGGCTGGCCGACGACGAGACCGACCAGACCATCCACGACCGCGTCTTCGAAACCCTCCGTTACCTTCTCCGCCAGCGGCTAGGCTTGGGCCGCCCCGTAACTTACATCGACGCAACCAATCTCACTCCGCAGGAACGCGCCCCCTACATCGGCATCGGTAAGTCCTACGGTTGCGAGGTGGAGGCGCTCTTCTTTGATGTTCCGCTCGAGGTCTGCCAGGAGCGCAATGCCGCGCGCCATCGCATTGTGCCTGCCGATGCGCTCGCGCGCATGGCGTCCCGTATGGTGGAACCCACCGTCTCCGAGGGCTTTTCGCGCGTGACCATCGTGTCCGCGTGAGGCTGGCGTACACTGAAGCTAGCCGCCATGCCCGTTGAACCCGATGCTCCACCTGTCACCGAAGCGCCGCCGGCCGCCGAGCCGGTTCCAGTCGAGGAATTGCCGGTCCTTACCGTCCGCGATACCGTGATTTTTCCCGGTGCTCTTCTGCCCATCACGGTCGGCCGTCCCAGTTCGGTCGCATTAGTTCAATCCCTGGGTGAAGACCGCAAGATGGCCGTGGTTTCCCAGCTCGATCCGCGTGTGGACACCCCGGGCCCCGAGGACCTTTACCAAGTCGGGACCCTCTGCGTGATGCACAAGGCGATTCGTGTGCCCAAGGACAACCTGCTGCTGTTTTGCGAAGGCATCGAGCGCGTCCGCACCGGCGAATTTACCGCCCGCGAGCCGTTCCTGCGCGCCCATGTGGAGCACGTATCCGACATTGAGCCGGAGGAGAAACCCGAGATCGAGGCGCTGCGGCAGAACGTGATGAGCCTGTTTCAGCAGATTGTGGCGGCCACTCCCAATCTCTCCGAGGACCTAACCTCTACCGCCATGCAGATCACCGAGCCGGGTCGGCTGGCCGACCACATCGCCGGCAATCTGCCCTCGTTGAGCCCGGCGGAGCGTCAGACGTTACTGGAACAGCCCGACGGCCTGGCGCGCCTCACCGAAATTCTCAAACACCTCACCCGCGAACTGGAGTTGCTGGAGCTGCGCGGCCGCATCCAATCGCAAGTGCAGGGGCAGCTCTCGCAGAACCAGCGCGACTTCTACTTGCGCGAGCAGTTGAAGGCGATTCAGAAGGAGCTGGGAGAGACCGACGAGTCGACCCGCGACACCGAGGACCTCCGCAAGAAGCTCGAGGCCGCGGGCATGCCCGATGAGGTCAAGACGGAGGCCATGCGCGAATTGAATCGGCTGTCGCGCCTTTCTCCGGCCTCTCCCGAATACGGCGTCAGTCGTACCTACCTGGAGTGGATGGGCAATTTGCCGTGGAGCACCTCGTCAGCCGAGCAGGTGGACGTGAAACGGGCGGCCGAGATCCTGGACGAGGACCACTATGACCTCGAAAAAGTGAAGGACCGCATCCTCGATTACCTGGCGGTTCTGCAACTCCGGCCGGTGGTGAAAGGGCCGATCCTCTGCTTCGTCGGTCCCCCAGGCGTGGGTAAGACTTCGCTCGGGAAGTCGATTGCGCGGGCGCTGAACCGCAAGTTCGCCCGCATCTCCATGGGCGGAATGCACGATGAGGCGGAGATCCGCGGCCATCGCCGCACGTACATCGGAGCGCTGCCGGGGCAGATCATTCAGGCGATGCGCCGCGCGGGGACCAACGATCCGGTGTTCATGCTGGACGAGGTGGACAAGCTGGGACGCGATTTTCGCGGCGATCCCGCGTCGGCGCTCCTCGAAGTGCTCGACCCGGAGCAGAACGCCACCTATCGCGACAACTACCTGGACGTGCCGTTCGATTTGTCGAAGGTCCTGTTCATCACCACTGCCAACGTGCTCGACCCGGTGCCGGATGCGCTTCGCGACCGCATGGAGATCATCCCGCTCGAAGGCTACACCGAGCAGGAAAAAGTGATGATCGCTTTCCGCTACCTGATTCCGCGGCAGATCGAAGCTAATGGGCTCGACCCAGAGGGCGATTTGCACTTCAGCGACGAGGCGGTCCGCTTCCTGGTGCGCCGCTACACCCGCGAGGCCGGCGTGCGCAATCTGGAGCGCGAGATCGGTACGCTGTGCCGTAAGCAGGCCCGCCGAATCGCGGAGGGCACACGCGAGAAAGTGGAAGTGACGAAGGAACTGGTGGAACGCGACCTGGGTGTGCCGCGCTTCCGCCCCGACACCGAAGTCGTGGATCGCACGCGCCGGGCTGGTGTGGCCGTCGGCCTGGCATGGACGCCCGTGGGCGGCGACATCCTGTTCATCGAGGCGGGACGCATGCCCGGCGGCAGCAAGGGCCTGATCATGACCGGGCAGCTTGGTCCCGTGATGCAGGAATCGGTTCAGGCCGCGCTGACGTGGGTGCGCGGCAACGCTACCCGATACGGCATCGATCCCGACACGTTCAAAACCAGCGATATCCACATTCATGTGCCGGCCGGCGCGATCCCCAAGGACGGCCCATCGGCGGGGATCACCATGGCCGCGGCGCTGCTTTCGATGCTGACCGACCGGCGTGTGCGCACCAATCTCGCCATGACCGGTGAGATTACGCTCACGGGCCAGGTGCTTCCGGTCGGCGGCATCAAGGAGAAAGTACTGGCGGCCCGGCGCGGCGGTGTGCGCGAGGTGATCATGCCGTTCGAAAACGAGGTCAATGTACGCGAGGACCTCAAAAGCGAACAGATCAGCGACGTGCAAATCCATTACGTGAAGTCGATGGAAGAAGTCGCGGACCTGGCTCTCGAACCGCCCGCGGCCGGTTCGCACACGCCGGCCTGAGTCCCCAGCACCTTGGCCAAAATTTTACAGGATAGTCCTTACACTACTAACCAAAGGGAGCATCACCGAAGTTGATGCATGCCTTTAAACTGAGGGCGTAAAGTTCCGTACAGAAGGCCTAATCATGTTGCGGAGAATCGTACGCTGGCTGACAGATGATGGCGGACAGGACCTCGCGGAATATACGTTGCTGATCGCCTTGATCGCACTGGTTGCCGCGGGAGTAATGATCCAACTTTCCGGTGGTGTGCAGGGAATCTGGGGCACTTCCAATTCGACACTGGCCACCGCGAGCACGGTAGCCGGCGGAACGGGAAGCGGCTCCAGCGACAGTTCCGCCCCTCCCAACGGTAGCGGCGGCAGTCCCACCACGGGCGGCGGCGATCACGGTCACGGGGATGGCGATCACCACGGCGATCACGATGGGCGTTGAATATCAGTCGTCTCGGGCTTGTTAGCGGCGCTGAAATCGCCCAGGCGCTTCAGTGCCAGGCCGTATTCCCGCAGAGCTTTATTGAATTCAACCGCGGCTTTGTGCGCTGCGTGGCTTCCGTCCGGATGGTCCAGCCCGATCAACTTCGCCTCCTGCATCACGTCGTCAAACTTGGTTCGAGCTTTCTGATAGCGCTCCAGAGTCTGTTTGAGCTGAGCGCGTAGCAAAGTCTCCTGCGCTTTTTTATGAACGTCCATTTGCCGCGAATATACCCCCTTCCCCCCGCCGGATTCGTCAAGACTACCTTGCAGTCCGAAATTAGATCCGGCCTGCTCAATGGCGAGGGAAGTCCCGGACCTCGGAAATCGCAATCCAAATGAATCGCGTTACCAACATACAATAAAACACAATGGGTTTGTTTCCGACCGGGTTTGGGGGGCGCTTCTGGTGTCTGGTGGCGGCAACCCTACTGGGCTTCCTGGGAGTGGGTACGGTGTTGCCGGCCATGGCGCCGCACGTGCGTCACGACCTCGGCGGCTCCGATCAAACCGTTGGCTTCGTCATCGGCATCTTTTCCTTCATGGCTCTCGCCAGCCGTTTCGTCTCCGGACGCCTGGCCGACCGCCGCGGGCGGAAGATCGCCTTCATCGCCGGACTCAGCAGTTGCGCGCTGGCAGGCATCACCTACCTTCTGCCGGTCGGCATACCCGGCCTGTACTTAGGACGCGTGCTGCAAGGCTTCGGCGAAGCATGTCTCTATACCGGCGCCGCGGCGTGGGCGGTCGAAGTGGCGGGCATTCATCGCAGCGGCCAGGCGCTGGGATACATCAGCACGGGAATCTGGGGCGGCATTTCCGCGGGACCGGTGGTGGGTGAGTGGCTCGGCACGTTTCAGCGCGCGGCCATGATGCAGACAGCGGCGGCGCTGGTCGGAATCGCGGTGCTGCTGGCGGTGCACGAGGAATACAAGCCAAATCCGCATACGGCCTCGCGCCGCTGGTTTCCCCCGGGATTGCTTGCTCCCGGCCTGACCATCGGCTTCGTCAACGTGCACTATCCCGTCTTCACGGGCTTTCTCATTCTGCACCTGGCGAAGCACGGCAATGCGGGCCCGGCGGCCTTTTCCGCGTACGCGATCGTGATTCTGGTATCGCGGTTCTTCCTCGGCGGACTGCCCGACCGCATTCATCCCGCGATCACTTTCTATGGCGGACTAGTGTCGATGGCGGTGGGGCTGATCGTGATCGCCGCCGGTCCGCCGCCGGTGCTGGCCGTGGCCGCCGCAGCGACGCTGGGCTTCGGACTGTCCTTCCCGTGGTCCGCGGTCGGCGCGACCGTTCTGAAGCGCGCCGCGGTCAACGAGCGCGCCTCTTCGCTAGGAATCCTGACGGCGTCCTACGATCTGTTCGTCGGTGTGAGTTCCTTCGCCGCCGGTGCAGTGGCCACGCGGTTCGGCTACGGCACCGCATTTCTCGGCGCAGCGGGTGCGCTGCTGCTGGCGGCAATCAGCGGATGGGTCGTCTTCTTCGGCCGGCGATCGGAACCCCTGCTCGATGTCGCGGAGCCCGCCTTACTTCGAGAGTTTGGAGAGTAGTCCCTTCATCCGCGTCCAGGCTTCGTCGCGCGCCTTCACATCGGCGGCATGCGTGGCAGCGGCGGTAGCGGTGGTATCTTCGCCGCTGCGCATGAATCCGTGCCCGGCGCCCTCGTAGACGACCGGGTCGTACGTCTTGCCCGCGGCCTTCATTTTCTCCTTGGTGGGCTCGACGGTGGAAGTGACGCGGTTGTCATTGCCGCCATAGAAGCCGAATACCGGGGCTTTGATGCGGTTCAAGGAGTCGTCGGTCGGGCCGGCGCCGTAGAACACGAACGCGGCTTTCAGGTCGGGGCGATTGGTGGCATAGCGGAAGGTCTGCGACCCGCCGTAGCAGAAACCCGCGACGAACAGCTTGCCGCTCGAAGAGGGCTGCTTCAAGGCGTAGTCGGCGGCAGCGTTCAGATCGGCGGTGATCTGGTCGGCCGGGAGGTCGCGGATGGCTTGGCCTACTTCCTGGGCATTCAGGGTCTTCGTGCCGCCGCCGTTCGGTCCTTTGCCGGAGAGGAGGTCGGGTGCGATGGCGATGTACCCGGCCGCGGCGAATTCGTCGGCGGCGAGTTGGGCCCAATCGGAGAGGCCGAAGATTTCGTGGATCACGAGTACCACCGGCGCTTTGTCTTTCACCTCGGGGTAGGCGATGTAGGCGTCGACGGAGCGGCCGTCGTGCTGCACCTTCACCCATTCACGGTGGCGCGACGACGATTCAAGCTTTTTCGCGGCCCAATCCTGAGCATTCAGGCAGGCGGCGCACAGGACAGCAGAAAGCAGGATGCGTTTCATGTTCTTTGTTGTATCAGTTTCGGGACGTGTTTGGCGAAGGGCGTGGCGTTAATTTCGAAGATAGTGTCAGTGCAAGACGCAGTGCAGAGACTCGTCTCTGCCGCGCCCGACTCATCGGGGCGCTCTTCGCGTGGCCAGAAGAGCGGCGCACAACAGAGGATGAAAATGGGCTGCGACGTTCCCCAGTGCCCGAAAAGCGTCGAGATGAGACTCCGAAATCCTGAAGTCGTGGAAAAAGGCGTGAGCCGTTTTGTGGCGCCGACACTCCTGTCGGCCGCGTCGAGACTCATCTCGACGCGTTTCGCCTGGCCCGGGAAAAGCTTGCCGCCGGGAAGTCTCTTGCGCCAGGGAACTTGTCCGCAACCAGGCGACGTTCCCCGGTGACAGAAACGCGTCGACATGAGTGTCGACGCGGCAGACAGGAGTGTCTGCGCCACGTCGGCGGCTCATCCACGTTCCTCGTCAATTCCGAATTCCGGCATGACCTCAGGAGTTCGGAGTCTCGACGCTGCAGACACGAGTGTCTGCGCCCCGTCACTTGGCGAAGCGTTTGAAGAAGCTGTCGCGATACCACTGGGGCTTGGCGGACGCGTCCGCAATCCGTGTGACCAGATTCAGAATCACGCGATTGAACAGCGCGGCGGCGGCTTTGTCGACGGGCTGATTCAGGTCGTCGGCAGGGCGATGGTAGATGTCGCGCACCCACGTTCTGCGGATCTTCTCCTCGGGCGAACCTGGCTCATATCCGAATTTAAAGGCCAGCGACGGCACGCCGCGGCGGATGAAGCTGTATTGATCGCTGCGGATGAAGCGGTTCTGTTCAGGCTCGTTGTCGGGCTGCACCTGGACGCCGAGGTCCTTCGCGGCCGCGCGCACCGTGTCGCCGAGCGTGGATTCACCCAGGCCTTGCACCTCGATGAATTTCAGCGGATACAGGGGCAGGAACATGTCGAGGTTGATATCTGCAACGAGGGCGCTTTCGGGAACGGTGGGATGCGCGGCGAAGTAGCGCGACCCGAGCTCGCCCTTCTCTTCGGCAGTAACCGCCAGGAAGATGATCGACCTCTTCGGCTTCACGCCAGTGGTCTTGAGAATGCGGGCGACTTCGAGAATGGTGGCGATGCCCGAAGCGTCGTCCATCGCGCCGTTATAGATGTTGTCGCCGTTCACCGCCCGGCCCGTGCCCAGATGGTCGAGATGGGCGGAGAGAATCACGTACTGATCCTTGAGCTTGCGATCGCTGCCGGGAAGCATGCCGACCACGTTTTCGGAATCGACATTGTCGCGCTTGAGGACTACCTTGCTGCGCAGCGACGCCGTGAGCGGGAAGTGCGGCAGTGGCTCGTTGGCGCGTGCCAGTTTCTGAATCTCTTCGAATGTGTGCCCGCTGCCCGCGAAGAACTTGTCCGCGCCGCGCGGATTGATGGCAATGGCGATGGTTTGGCCGGTACTCTCCTGCAGCGCGGGATCGGCGAGACTGAAAGATGGCTGCGCCGGTCCGCGTCCGCCGCCACCACCGCGCGCGCCGCGTCCCTGGCCTTGACCTTGCGCCGCGGGGGGTGCGGCCGCATCCGGAGCAGCGGGACTTCCGGGCGGCGGATTCCGGGGATTGGCGATGGTGGCAATGCCGACGGCGCCCGCGCGCTTCAGAGCTGCCCACCGCTCCACGCCCGACGAGTAGTGCGATTTCAGCGGACCCGGCGCGTCCACGGGCCCCTGGCCATTCACGTAGACGGCGATCTTGCCGTGGAGGTCGATGCCGGCGAGGTCATCGTAGTGCGCCTCGGGAATCGACATGCCGTAGCCGACGAACACCATCGGCGCTTCCACCTCAGGCGCGAGATCGCCGCGAGAGCTGATGGTGGCGTCCGTGCCTAACGTAAGCGGTTCGACCTGCCCGTTGCGCAGCAACGCCAGGCTCGACTGGTCTTCCACCACCAGGTGCGTCTCGAACTTCACCGGCTGTCGATATCCCGCGGTGCCGGCGGGCTTCAGGCCGTAGCGCTCGAACGCGGCCGAGACGTATTCGACCGCCTGGTGGAAGCCCTCGGTGCCGACGTTGCGCCCGGCGAGTTTGTCGCTGGCGAGGAATTCGATGTGGGCCCACCAGAGCTTGCCCTCGGCCGCGTAGTCGATGGCGGTGGAGGCCGCAAACAGCGTCGTGGCGCAAAACAGGAGAAGGGACGGTCGCTTCATAGGGGCTGACTAATAGGAATAACACGGGGAGGGGGGCGAGGCGGCAGGAGTAGACGTTCGCGGCCGGGTACGGCCACAACCCGAAACGGGGAACATCCCGGATCAATTGTTCTAGACTGTTAGAACAGCCTGGAGGGTGGTCGTATGAGGGGAGTGATCTCCGGTTTGGTGGTGGTGGTCGCGATGGGAATCGCGGGTTGCGGCAGGAGTCCGAAAAGCGAACAGCTGGCGGCGCTTGACGGGCTGCTCAAGACCGGGCTCATCACACGGCAGGAGTACGACGCGCGCAAGGCGGATCTGGAGCGGAAGTCCACCATGCTCGCTTCGCTCGAGAGCGCCTACAAGTCGGGCGTACTGACGCGCGAGGAATACGAGGTGAAGAAGGCGGCGCTGGCGGGGGCGGATCCAGTACCTGCGCCAAGCGTCGCGGAGGCGCCTCCGCCGTCTCAGCCCGCGGCGACTCCGGCCCCACCTCCGGCGGTGCAAGCGACGACGGCAGCAGTCACGCCCGGGGCGCCTCCATCCGCACCTCCGGCTGTGCAAGCTGCACAACCGCCGCCGCAGATGCCGCCGCAATCCCAACCCCAACCTCAACCTCAACCTGCCGCTGAATCCAGGCCTCGCGGGAATTACCTCGTGCTCAAAAAGGCCGCGGTCATGGATCAGAGCGGATTCGAGCGGCCCATGGTGTCGTTCAGCCTGCTGATTCCCTCGGACTGGCAGTATCAGGGCGCCACGCAGTGGGTACTTAAAGATTCTTGCAATACCATTCAGACCACGTTCCGCGCTGCCGGGCCGGATGGGCGCGCGTTCGAAGTCTTCCCCGCGTACAACTGGACGTGGGCGGACGATCCCACTTACCTCAAGCAGGGCTACGCCCAGAAGGCGCAGATGGGATACCACGCCTGCGACGTATTGCCGCCGATGGGCGCGGCCGATTTCCTGCGCCGCAACATCGGGCGCCTTCGTCCGAACGCGCAGGTGGTGTCGATGGAGCCGGTGCCGAAGGCGATCCAGGCGCTGCAGGCGGAGGCCCGCAAAACCGAGCAGATGGCGATGCAGTACAACCTGCGACAGCAGGTCCGTCCCGACGTGGCGAGGGCGCGGCTGAAATACAGTCAGAATGGGCAAGCCGTGGAGGAGTGGATTGTCGCGCGCACGATCATTACGGGTACGCTGGGGCAGGCGTACAACATGCGGACGGGCGGCATGGGGCAATCGTGGTCGTATAGCTGCGAGGGCATCATGGTGGCGGAACGCGCGGCACAAGGGCAGCTCGACGGCAACGAGAAGCTGTTCGAGACCATCGTGGGCACCATCCGGGTCAATCCGGAGTGGCAGGCGCGCATCACCCAGAACGCCGCGCAGATGCAGCAGATCGAGTTGAAGGGTGTGCGCGAGAGGTCCGCCATCGTCACTAAGAACGCGCAGGACATCGCCAACATCCAGCGGCAGGGTTGGGAGAACAAGCAGAAGAGCGAAGACCACATCTTCGGACAGTTCAGCCAGGCGACGCTGGGGGTGGAGACTTATCGCAATCCGGCCACCGGCGAGACTTGGGATCTGAGCAATCAGTACGGTCACGCATGGGTGAATGACCGCAACGAGTTCGTGCTGTCGGATCAGGAGGGGTGGGACCCGAACACAGTGCTGAAGAACAGCAACTGGCATCAACTGGAGCACGTGAAGCGCTGAGTGTGAGATGAGAACCGCGGCGGCAGTCTTACTTTTAGCGATGTGCGCGGCGTGCAGCCGCGATCGCAAGGCGGAGCAGATCGCGGCGCTGGACAATGCGCTGCGCTCGGGACTGATTACGAAACAGGAGTATGACGCGAAGAAGGCGTCGGTGCTCGGGACCCCGCCGCCCGCGCCGGTCGTGGCGCAGGCGCCGGCTCCCCTGCCGGCGGTGAGTCCGGCTCCCACTCCGGCGCCGCCATTGCCCCCGGAGCTTCCTGCCGACGTGTCACGCAAAACAGCGCCGAAGCCGGTGGAAGCGCCGCCCGCAAAGACGCACGCCGCCGCCCCCGCGCCTACACCCGTGAAGACTGCGCCCGCGCCGGTCGAGCGGGCGGCATCCCCTCCGCCGCCGCCACCGCCATCCACTCCACCGCCGTCCGAGGCGGGCGTGCCGCGTCCGAAACCGGAGCCGCCCAAACCGGCCGCGGCGGATGAGGAAGAGCCCAAGACACTGGCCGGCTGCGAGGATGCTCCGCGGCCCGGTAAAGAGAAGGGACTGCAGGAGCGCTTCTTTCCCGCATCGGTAGCGCGCGTGAAGGACGCGGCACGGAGTGCGCTCGCCGGGCTCGAGTTCAAAGTCAATAAGGACGCGGGCAATGAGATCGACGCGAATAAGAAGCGTCACCTCGGCGTGCTGGTGGGATCCGGCGGGGAGCGGATCATTCTGCGATTCGAAGAGGCGCGCGAAGGCGGCCAGCGCGGGACGCGAGTCACTGGCGAGACGAAAAAAGGCTTCCTGCTGCGCGCGGGTCAGAAGTCGTGGACGAACGCGGTGTTGGCGCAGACGGCGTGTCTGTTGGGCAAGAAGTAGCTGCGGCCAGTCACTGGTGCTACGATTTAGGACATATTAGTCCTTTTATTGTGGCTGGCGCACGCCGCAAGCGCGCAGACCATCACGACCGTGGCCGGAGGCGGGCCGCCGAGCGGCTACCCGGCTACGTCGGTGGCAATTGAGGTAAGCGGAACCGGTAACAGCCTGGCGTACGATCGTGCGGGGGACCTATATATAGCCTCGCCGGCCGACGGCCGCATCTACAAAGTGACACCCCAGGGCGCTCTGCTCATTTGGGCGGGGAACGGCGCTCAATGTTACGGCGGCGATGGCATTCGCGCTACGGATGCCTGCTTCGCCTCGATGAGCGGCATCGCGCTGGACGACAGGAACGGGACCATCTACGTCGCGGACAGTGGAAACAACCGCATTCGCGCGATCGGGCCGGATGGGGTGATTACCACTGTGGCCGGAGGAGCCATCCCGGGATATTCGGGAGACGGCGGGCTCGCCGTCAATGCCAGGCTGCGTTATCCGATCTCGGTGGCGGTCAGTGGAAACGGCGATCTGTACATCGCAGATATAGGCAACAACGTCGTGCGACGAGTCTCACAGGGGATCATCACGACGGTTGCGGGAAACGGGCTGCAGGGATACAACGGCGATGGCATTCCGGCCACGACGGCTTCGCTGGTTCAGCCGCAGGCGCTGGCGATCGATGCAGCCGGGACTCTCTATATTGCTGAGACGTTGGGCTATCGCATTCGCCGGGTCTCGGGCGGCGTGATCAGCACGGTGGCGGGCAATGGGGCGTTGGGGATCAGCCCCGACGGATCGCTGGCCTCGGGGACGATTGGAATGCCGGAGGCACTCGCGGTGGATGCGTCAGGCATTCTCTATTTCACTGATGCTCACAACCAACAGGTGCACCGGATTGAAGCCGGCCGGTTGTTTACGGTCGCGGGCACGGGCGTTCCGGGATACTCCGGGGACGGGGGCCGGGCAACGAGTGCGCAACTGAGCTTGCCGGTGGGCATCGCGCTCGACAGCGCCGGCGGCATCGCGGTGGCGGATGTGAATAATCACCGGGTACGAAGAATCGCGCAGCGAACGATCACCACGGTTGCGGGAAACGGCGTGGAGGGATTTTCCCAGCCGGTCTCTGCGACCTCTGCCACTCTGCATCTGCCTACGGCAATGGCCGGAGACGGGGCTGGCAACCTCTATTTCGTCACCTACTGTCAGATCCATCAGATGTCGGGAGGCGTGATCCGAACGATCGCCGGAACCGACATCTGTGCATTCTACGGGGATGGCGGGCTTGCGAGCTCCACGACAATCAACGTGCCCCTGAGCCTCGCAGTGGATGCGGCGGGGACGGTATTTGTGGGTACGCCCGGGCGGGTCCAGCGGATCTCAGGCGGCATCATCACGACCGTGGCGGGCGGCGCGGCGATGGGCTTCTCGGGCGACGGCGGGCCAGCCACGAGTGCGGCGATCAGCCTTCCCAGAGCGCTGGCCGTAGATGGAGCAGGGAATCTGTATATCGCGGATACGAACAATTACCGGGTGCGGAAAGTCGCGAATGGCGTCATCACGACGATTGCGGGTAACGGGACGCCCGGGTATTCGGGGGATGGTGGTCCCGCGGCCGCGGCAGTGTTGGGAATCATAGAGTCGCTGGCAGTGGATGGCACGGGCAATCTGTATTTGGGCGACGGCACCCTCGGGATCGTACGCAAAATATCGGGCGGGGTGATCAGCCGGTTTGCGGGAAAGTTGGTTCCGCCGTATCAGCTTGATGGCGCGCCGGCCACCGAGGCCTTTCTGCAAGGCGTAAACGGATTGGCCACGGATGCAGCGGGGAATGTGTACATCAGCGAAGGCGGGAGTTCGATCATCCGCAAAGTGACGGCCGGAATCATCAACCGGGTGGCAGGAGGTTATGACGCTGCGTTCTCCGGCGACGGCGGCATGGCGCTCTTCGCGCTGTTGAATGCTCCCCGCGGTCTGGCGATCGACCGTCAGAATCACCTCTATATCGCGGACGCCCAGAATAATCGCATCCGGATGGTGAGCGGTGTGGCGGAGATCCAATATCCGCGGCCTGGCGACACCCTGCCCCCCGAGGACATCCTATTCACCTGGGGAGATTCACCGGGAGCGGATCAATACTGGCTGGACGTGGGAACGAGCCTTGGCCAGGGCGACGTTTGGGGTGGAGCGACGGTGGCCACACAGAAGAAACTCGGCGCGTTACCGTGCGGCGACCGGACTTTGTACGTGCAGATCTGGACGCATCTGGACGGAACGTGGCAACCGCCCACACGATACACGTATCACATGACGCCGAACTGCCCGGCGCGGATCATCTCTCCGCTGGCCGGCTCAACTTTGGTGGGAACGGTGATCTTTGTTTGGGAGGCGGTCCCGATCGTGGATAGTTATTGGCTCGATGTGGGGAGCAGTGTGGGACAGGGCGATCTGTGGGCGGGCGCCGTCACAAACACATTTCAGACGGTGACTGAAATTCCGTGCGACGGCCGCACCCTGTACGTGCAATTGTGGACGAAGATGATGGGGAACTGGGGGCATCCGGTGCAGTACAGCTACAAGGCGGCTTCCGACTGCCAGGCGTGGATTGCGTCGCCTCCGCCGCGCAGCACTCTGACGGGCACCTCTGTGACATTCACGTGGGCCGCGGCAGCGGGTGCGGTGAGTTACTGGCTGGACGTAGGGAATAGTGTCGCGCAGGGCGATATCTCGGCGGGTGCGTTGACGGGCACATCCAAGACCGTGAATGGACTGCCGTGTGACGGACGTACGATTTACGTGCAGTTGTGGACGAACTTCGCGGGTAACTGGGGCACACCGCAGAGATATACGTATACGGCGGCGTCGCATTGCGGAACCTGACGGGCGCGCAGGCACGCCTATAATCTCGAGCATGGGAGTGCGTCAGGCAACGCCGGAGGATGCGTCCGCTATCGCGCGCGTGCATGTGGCAAGTTGGAAGACCACATACCGCGGGATCATGCCGGACGCGTACCTGGACGGACTGGACTACGAGTCGCGCGTCGTGCGGTGGCGTGGGCTTCTGAGCGCCGCCGATCCAGTATTCGTGGCCGAGTGCGCGGGACAGATCGTCGGATTTGCGACCGGCGGTGCGATTCGCGATCCGCTCGATGGGTACGATGCCGAGTTGTACGCGATCTATCTGCTCGAGGAATTCCAAGGGAAGGGGATCGGACGAGGGTTGCTCGCGGAAGTGGCAAAGCGAGCGGACGCGGACGGGTTCCGCAGCATGGCCGTGTGGGTGATCGAAGCGAATGCGGCGGCGTGGTTCTACGAGCGAACGGGCGCGGTAAGGATTGGCGCAAAACAGCGCGAGTTCGGAGGCGCGATGCTGCCGCTGGTAGCGTACGGGTGGAGCAATCTGAAAGCTCTGATCGGCGGCGCCCGGTGATAGACTGGCTGGCATGTTGAAACTCCTGCCTCTGCTGCTCGCCGGCTTTTTCGCTGCCCATGCAGCGGACGATTCGACGCCGATTGCGACAGTACAGAAGCTGTTCGACGCCATGAAGGCGCACGACGCCGCGGGGGTGCGCGCGTTGTTCCTGCCCGAGGCGATGCTGTTCGGGGTGCGGCCGGACGGCACGGCGACGGCGACGCCCTTCGACAAATTCGCCGAGCGGGCGGGCGCGGCGAAAGATACGTGGCTGGAGCGGATCTGGAGCCCCACGAATCTGGAGCACGGGACGGTCGCGGTGGTCTGGGCGGAGTTCGATTTCCATCTGAACGGGAAACTGAATCACTGCGGAATTGATTCGTTCAGTCTGCTCAAGACGTCGGCGGGGTGGAAGATCGCATCGGTGTCGGACACGCACGAAACGAACTGCAAAGCCAGTCCGCTCGGGCCTCCGAAGTAAGCCGCCTGAAAGGCGGCTGCGGCCAGGATTGCCGCCCCACGCACTTGCATTTCACCTCAAAAGATCCGAATATAGAGTAGTACGACAACACCACCAATCCGAGGTGTCTATGAGCTTCGACATGACCGGCCTTTTGAACGAACATCCGTTCTGCAAAGGGTTCTGGCCGGAACACGTGGCGCGGCTGGCGGGTCTGGCCAGTGAGACGCATTTTTTGCCTGGAGAGTTGATCTTCCACGAAGGCGATCAGTCGAGTCTGTTTTATTTGCTGGTATCCGGCAATGTGGCCTTGGAGGTGGTTTCCCCCGGGCGTCCGGTTCGCGTCGCGACCCTGTATGCGGGCGAGGTATTGGGCTGGTCGTCGGTCACGGGCGATCCGTTCAAGCAGTTTCAGGCACGCGCGCTCGAAGACGTGCATGCCATTGCGTTCGATGGGGCGCGGCTGTGCCATGCCTGCCAGGAAGATTACGCGTTCGGCTTCTGGTTCATGCGCGCCGTGCTCAGCGTGATCTCGGGCCGTCTGCACGCGGTGCGCACGCAGCTTCTGGATTCGTATACGCCCGTCGCCGCGGGAGTCTGACGTCATGGACATCGGGGTGATTCGAGAGCGCGGCCCGTTCGACCGCCGGGTGGCGCTGACGCCGCCCGTGGTGCGTCGCTTGGCCGGCGCGGGGCATACGGTGTGGGTCGAAAACGGCGCGGGCGACGGCGCCATGTTTCGCGATACGGAGTACATCCGGGCGGGGGCGAGAATTGTCTACTCGCCCGCGGAAGTGATCCATCGCGCCGAACTGATCGCGAAGATCGGGCGGCCTGGCGCGGAAGAGCTGCAATTGTGCCGGCCCGGCACGGCGGTGATGGCGTTTTATCACATGCCCGTGGCCGACCGGGGACTGCTCGATTCCCTGGCTGAGCGCACCATAACCGCCATTGGCTGCGAGATCATCCAGCAGGACACGGGGAGACTGCCGGTGCTGGCGGCGATCAGCGAGATCGCGGGCCAGATGACGGTGCCGATCGCGGCGCATCTGCTGCGGTCGAGCTCAGGCGGACGGGGCATCCTGCTGGGCGGGACGCCGGGTGTGCCTCCGGCGCGCGTCGTCATCATCGGAGCGGGCGCGGTAGGATCGGCGGCGGCGCGGACGGCGGTGGCCAGTGGCGCGCGCGTCACCGCCTTCGACATCGAGCCGCGCAAACTGCGCCGCATCCTCGAGCATGTGCGCGGGGTCGAGACGTGCCTCGCCGATCCGGACGCCATTGCCGAAGCGGTAGCCGCGGCCGACGTGGTGATCGGCGCCATCCTCGTGCCGGGCATGCGGACGTGTCATGTAGTGACGCGCGACATGGTGGAGAACATGAAGCCGGGCTCGGCGATTCTGGATGTGGCCATCGATCAGGGCGGCTGCATCGAGACCAGCCGCCCGACGACGCTGGCCGATCCGACCTTCGTGTATAAGGGCGTCACGCATTTCTGCGTTCCGAATTTCACGGCCGATCTGGGCCGTTCGAGCAGTGTGGCGATCGCGCAGGCGATGCTGCCGTACCTGCTCGCTCTCGCCAAATCGGGCGTCGAGGACGCGATCTCGTCCTGCAACGAGCTGGCGCGCGGCGTTTACACGCTTCAGGGGAGGCGTCCATGAACAACGGTCACAGCAACGACTACCGGGCGCGCATCATGCCCGCGGATGTGGCGCTGGCGGAGGTGCAGTCAGGGCAGAGCGTCTATATCCATAACGGGTGCGCCGAGCCGGTGGAGCTGGTGAAGGCGTTGACCCGGCGCGGACCCGCTCTGGAGGGGGTCGAAGTGCTCCACATGGCCACCATGGGGATCGCCGACTATTCGCTGCCGGAGTATCAAGGACACTTCCGCCACAACGCGCTGTTCATCGGCGGCAATGTGCGCAAGGCCGTGCAGGAGGGCCGCGCCGACTACACGCCGGTGTTCCTCAGCGAGATCGAAGAGCTGTTTCGCAGCGGCGCTCTGCCCATCGATGTCTGCCTGCTGCAATGCACGCCGCCCGATCAGTATGGCTACATGAGCCTGGGCACCAGTGTGGACGCGTCGTTGACGGCGGCGCAGTGCGCGCGCCACGTGATCGTGGAGATCAACGACCAGATGCCGCGCACGATGGGCGACACGTTTCTCCACGTGAGTCGCGTGGATGCCTTCGTGGAAACGTCGCATCCGTTGTCGGAGTATCCGCGGCACGAGATCACAATGGAGCAGCAGGCGATCGCGCGCCAGGTGGCGCCGCTGATTCCGGACGGCGCGACCATTCAGACCGGAATCGGCGGCATTCCCGAAGCGGTGCTGGGGCTGCTGCGCGACCACAAAGACCTGGGGATCCACTCCGAGATGGTTCCCGACAGTGTGGTGGCGCTGATGAAGGCGGGTGTCATCACTAACGAGAAGAAGACCATACACCCGCGCAAAGTCATCGCAGGCTTCGCGCTGGGCACCCGGATGCTGTTCGATTACATCGACAACAATCCCAGCTTCGAATTCCATCGCACAGCCTATGCCAACGATCCGTTCATCATCGCGCAGAACGACCGGATGGTGGCGCTGAACTCCGCGATTGAAGTCGACCTGACCGGCCAGGTGTGTGCCGATTCGATGGGGCAGACACCGTACAGCGGCATCGGGGGACAGGTCGACTTCCTGCGGGGGGCAGCGCGGTCGAAGGGCGGGCTGCCGATCATCACGCTGCCCTCGACAGCGAAAAAGGGGACGGTGTCGCGCATCGTGCCGCGGCTGCAGCCCGGCGCGGGGGTGGTGACTTCGCGCGGCGACGTGCACTACGTGATAACGGAGCACGGCGTCGCCTACCTGCACGGCCGGACGCTGCGGCAGCGGGCGGAGGCGCTGATTCAGATCGCCGATCCGAAATTCCGCGACGATCTGGAGCGGTTCGCGAAGGAGACGCGTCTGTTGGGCCCGGACCGGTCGACAGTAGCAGTGTAAAGTGGGGCGGCCAATCCTGGCCGCAGCCGGCTCTCAGCCGGCCTTGCGCCTGCCCGAAATGTACAAACTCCCGCAGCTCCTTCGCCTGCCAAAATGCCCAATCCCCGATCGCCGCCTGAAAGGCGGCGGCGGGCAGGATTGCCCGCCCCACGTCGAGATGTTATAGAATTTCTATATCGGAGTTCTATAACATGCCCGAACGAGCCACCGAACTGCTCAAAGGAACACTCGATCTGCTGATTCTGCGAATCCTGGAGTTGGAGGCGATGCACGGGTCCGCGATCGCGGACCGCGTCGCGCAGGTCACCAGGGGAACCTTCCAGGTGAAGGCCGGCTCTCTCTTCCCAGCCCTGCACCGTCTGGAGCAGCAGGGCTGGATCGAAGGGGAATGGCGGGAATCCGCGGAGGGCCGGCGCGTCCGCTCATATGCCTTGACCCGTGCGGGCCGCCGACAGCTCGCGGCGGAAAAGAAATGCTGGACGCGTGTGGTGGAGGCGATGAGCCGCGTCCTGGAATCCGCGTAGCGAAGGGGAGATCAATCCATGCGTCTGGCACTGAAAATCCGGCGGCTCTTCAGCAACCTCTTCGGACGGCGCCGCCTCGAAGCCTCTTTTGATGCCGAACTGCGCACCTATCTGGACGAGATGATTGAGCGCAAAGTGCGAGATGGCATGCCGCGCGAGGAAGCACGGCGCCAAACGCTGCTGGAAAACGGCGGTGTGGAACAGGTAAAGGAAGAAGTGCGGGGCGCCTGGCTCGGGAACGGAATCGAAACCACGATTCGCGACATCCGCTATGCCGTCCGCGCGTTGACTCGCAATCCGGGATTCACTTGCGCCACGCTAGGCGCGCTGGCGTTGGGCATTGGCGCCAACACGGCGGTGTTCAGCGTGCTTCACGGAGTCTTGTTGCAACCGCTGCCCTACTCCGATCCGGCCCGCCTGGTGATGATCTTCGACTCGTTTCCGCAGCAGGGCCTGGAGCGCGGCCCCGGCGGCATCGCGGACTTCCTGGACTGGAAGGCGAAGGCGCACTCCTTCTCCGCGATCGATGCCATTGCCGGCGAGACCTTCACACTAACTGGCGATGGCGAGGCTGAGCAGATTCCGGGCAGCAGCGTAACGGCAGGCTTCTTCGAGACTTTGGGCATCCGGCCGCTGGTGGGCCGAACGTTCAGCCCCGGCGATGATCAGCCCGGCCGGCCGGAGAAGGTAGTGCTCAGCGAGCGGCTGTGGCGGCGCCGGTATGGTTCGAGCGCCTCGACCGTGGGCCGACAAATCCTGATGAACGGCAGGCCCTTCACGGTGGTCGGGGTGATGCCCGAACAGTTTCGATTCGACAGCAGCGCGGAAGCCTGGTCGATTCTCACGCTGGACCCGCCCACCCGGCGTGGGCCGTTTTTTCTGAACGGACTGGCACGTCTCAAGCCCGGTGTTACGCGGGATCGGGCGGCAGCGGAGATGCAATCCATCGCGCAGGACGTGGAGCGGAGCAACCCGAAGGATTACCAGCACCTCCGCTTTCCGGTGGTGGATCTCCGCGAGTCGGTTGTCGGTGACACGAGCGCCTTGCTGTGGATTCTCTTTGCGGCAGTCTCCTTCGTGTTCCTGATCGCGGTGACGAACGTGGCCAGTCTGATGTTGGCTCGAGCCACGACGCGCCGGCGTGAGATCGCGATTCGCCTGAGCATCGGCGCGGACCGCGGCAAATTGGTGCGGCAGTTGATGACCGAGAGCCTGATCCTGTCGTGCGCGGGCGGTGCCATTGGGCTCGGGCTGGCTTACTGGGGAGTGTCGATCTTGCGTTGGATGAAACCGGACGGCCTGCCGCGCGTTGCCGAACTGGGAATCGATTCCAGCGTCCTTTCGTTCACGCTGCTGGCGTCGATAGCCAGCGCCCTCATCTTCGGGTTGGGGCCGGCGCTTGCCGCTTCGCGGACCTCGCTCAGCAGCAGTCTGAAGGAAGGCGGGCGAGGGGGAGAGTCGCCCGCCCATAATCGGGTGCGGGCCGTCCTCGTCGCGGGCCAGATGGGGCTTTCGGTGGTTCTTCTGATCGGCGCCGGACTCCTGGTCCGCAGCTTTCACCTGTTGGGACGCGTGGCTCCCGGCTTCCACGCGCCGCCGGAGCGCGTGCTGCTCATGACGCTTTCGCCCAGCGGGCCGCGCTATCGCGCTCCCGCCCCGGTTGGCGGAAAGCCTCAGCGCAATCGCGCTTTGGCCGCCTACTGGGACACGCTGCTGGAACGGGTTCGCGCCCTCCCGGGTGTGGAGAGCGCGAGCATCGCGATCACCATTCCGCCCGATCGGGTGGCCTTTACCGATGGCTATCAAATTGAAGGTAAGCCCGCGGCCGGGAATACCGACAATCCTGCGGTGCCGGTCCCGTTCGTCAGCCACGATTATTTCCAAACGCTCGGTATTCCGTTGCTGCAGGGGCGTTGGTTCGACTCGCGCGATCAGGCGGAGTCGCCGCGCGTGGCGGTCATCAGCGAGGCGATGGCCCGCCGGCACTTCCCCGGAGAGAATCCTGTCGGAAAGCGTATGACCCACGGCGGCCGAGCGAGCGGCAATCCCTATATGGAAATCATCGGCGTGGTGGGCGATGTCAAGTACCAGGGAGTGGACAACCAGGACACGCCGGTCTACTACGAACTTAGCGACCAGAATCCTGCCCGGCCAATGTGGCTGCTGGTGCGGACCAAGAGCAGCGCCATGCAACTCATGGGAGCCGTGCGACAGGAGATTAGGGCGCTCGATCCCAATGTGCCGGTGGACCGCGCGGGCACGATGGCCGATGCGCTGTCCGACTCGGTTTCCCCGGCGCGATTCCGTTCCTTCCTGATGAGCGCATTTGCCGCGATCGCGCTGTTGCTGGCTGCGATCGGAATCTACGGCACGATCGCGTACTCGGTGGCTCAGCGGAAGCAGGAGATCGGGATTCGCATGGCATTGGGCGCGACCAGGTCGAGCGTGGTCCGCCTGGTTGCGGGCCGGGGCTCGCGCCTGGCGCTGGCGGGCGCGGCGCTGGGCATCGCGGGCGCGATCGGCCTGACGCGTTTTCTGGAGAAGATGCTGTTCGGAGTCACACCCTCGGATCTGATGACGTTCGCCGGCGCCCCCCTGGTTCTGGTTCTGGCGGCCATTGGTGCGAGTTTGATTCCGGCTCTACGCGCAGCGCGGATCGATCCTGTACTGACATTACGCCAGGAGTAGCAGCCCGCGACGCCGATCAGATGTGGCACAGCGCGGCCAAGCCGCAAACCAAAGTAGCTGCCGTATGTTTGACGCAGAGACGCAGAGGCGCTGAGGAAAACACGGAGAACAGCAAGGCGAGGAAGCGTCTTCGTGGAGAACGAGAAGAATTCGCCGCCCGTGAGAATCCGTGTGCATCCGTGGCCAAAATCCTTTTTGGGCGGAATACGGTGATTTTTCCGAAACCCGGCGTCTCGGCGCTGGAAATCAAATATTCCGCCCGTCGCCACAACGCCCCAGGCGGCAGCAGGCCTCTCGTAAGCCTCGGCTTCCTCCGCGCTCGAACCCGCGGAAGCAGAATCAGCTATGCCAATCCCAAGCCACTCCGCGCTTCCTCGGCGTTCTCCGCGGCTCCGCGGTGAGTAAGTTCTCTGCGCCTCTGCGTCTCTGCGTCAAAAATACGGCAGCTACTTTGGTTGCGACCTGCCGCGCTGTGCCACGCCACACGCAACCTCTCGCGTGTGATTGCGCACCGTTTGCTGGAGGTCGTTTCGGTTGGTAAGATCGTTGGCGAGCTACGTGCTTCTCCTGGTGGCCGGAGATATCTTGGAAACTCAACGCGCTTCTGAAAACAGCCTACCCAAACAGGAAACAGGGATCACCGGTTTAGACGAAATCCTGGGCGGCGGGCTGCCCGCCAATCGCCTGTACGTCATCGAAGGCGACCCCGGCAGCGGCAAGACGACATTGGCGCTGCAATTCCTGATCGCGGGCGCGAGGCTGGGCCAGAAGTGTCTGTATGTAAGCTTGTCGGAGACGCTGGAAGAGCTTCGGGATGTGGCGGCGTCCCATGGTTGGAGCCTCGATGGACTTCATCTGCTGGAACTCGACAGCATCGCCGACCGGCTTGCGGATGAAGCGAATTACACCGTTTTCCATGCATCGGATGTGGAGCTGGGCGAAACGATCAAGCGGATTCGTGCGGAAGTGGAGCGAATTGATCCCGCCCGCGTCGCCCTCGATTCCGTATCGGAACTCAAAATCCTGTCTCAGACAGCCGTCCGGTATCGCCGGGAAATCCTCGCGCTCAAACAGTTTTTCGCGGGCAGGAGATGTACCGTTCTCGTTCTTGACGATCTCACCGCGATCGAGGGCGAACAGCAGCTTCAGAGCATTGCGCATGGTGTGATCCGGATGGAGCGTGAGCCTCGCGAATATGGGACGACGCGCCGTCAAATCCATATTGCGAAAATGCGCGCCGTGCAATTCACGGACGGGCGCCATGATTTTGTCATCAAGCGAGGCGGCATCGATCTATACCCGCGCCTCTCCGTGGCGGGAACCCCCTCAGCCCTCGACGGCGACGGCGCAGCCAGCGGCAGCGCTGAACTGGATTCCTTGCTGGGCGGCGGCCTGGATCGCGGATCGAGTGCGCTTCTTATGGGTCCGGCCGGCGCCGGCAAGACCACGATCTGTTCGCAGTACATGATCTCCGCGCTCGACCGGGGCGAACGGGTCGCCTGTTATCTCTTTGAAGAGAGCCCTGAAACGTTTCTCAAGCGCGCTCAGGGGCTGAGTATGGACTTCCGCCCGCACTTGGAATCGGGCCTGCTCGATTTGGTTCAGGAGGATTTGGCCGTTTTGTCGCCGGGCGAGTTTTCATCGCGTGTGCGGCGAGTGGTCGAAGAGGATAAGGCCAGGCTTATCGTAATCGATAGCCTCAACGGGTATCTCAACGGCATGCCCAGCGAGCGCTACCTCCTGATCCACATGCACGAGCTGCTGACTTATCTGGGGCGAAGGGGCGTCGCCACGATCCTTACCCTGGCACAACACGGCTTGATGGGCGGAGCCATGCACTCGCCGATCGATCTCAGCTTCCTCGCCGATACCGTCATTCTTCTTCGCTATTTCGAGGCGGGTGGTTTGGTCCGGCAGGCAGTGTCCATCGTGAAAAGGCGTCGCGGCGGACACGAACGTTCGATCCGCGAGATGAGGATTACCTCGGAAGGATTGCGCGTCGGCGAGGTGCTCAAGGACTTTCACGGGGTCCTGACGGGCGTCCCGGAATATCGCGGTAAGAGCGATGACTTGCTGAACGAGAAGAACAAGTGAATGTTTCGAAGAAGCCCCATCGAAATGCGCGTCCTGATCCTGGCCCCGGTCGGGCGGGACGCGGACCTGCTCTCGCAGACCCTCGAACCGATGGGTGTGGAATCGGCAATTGTCCCCGGCATCGACACGCTGGTGAAAGAGGTGGCGCTTGGGGCCGGCGCCTCGATTATTGCCGATGAGGCCATCACTCCGCGTCACGTACACGAGCTGACGTTGTGGCTCGCAACACAGCCTCCCTGGTCTGACCCGCCCTTTATCATTTTGACGCCGGGTGGACAGACCAAGCTCTACAGTCATGAGCGCGCCCAGAGGTTTTCGACCATGGGAAATTTCACGCTGATCGAAAGGCCGATGCGGCCGGAGATCATCCAAAGCGCGGTTCGGGCCGCTTTACGGGGCCGCATGAAACAATACGAAGTCCGCAGCCAACAGGAGGACCTGCTTCGGGCCAATTCGGATCTGGAGCAATTTGCACACTCGGCAAGTCACGACCTGAAAGAGCCGCTCCGGAATATCCGCATTTTCAACGAGCTGCTTCGCAAAGAATATGGGCACACGCTCGACGAGCGCGCCACGGGCTTCCTCGATATGGTGGGAAGCAGTGCCTTGCGCATGGAAAATCTGTTGGCGGACCTGCTCGCCTATACGCAGGCTTCGAGCATTCCGGATGAACGGCCCGATCTTACGAATGCCCGGGATGCGCTGGAGGCCGCCCTGGGCAATCTGAATGCGGCCGTTCTCGAAGCGCACGCCGAGATTATCGTGGGAGATTTACCGGCAGTGAGGATGCGCGAGAGTCATCTACAGCAGTTGTTTCAAAACCTCGTCGGAAACGCGCTCAAATACCGGCGCGATAGCTGTCCGCCGCGGATTTCGATTGCCTCTAGCCGATCTGGCGAATTTTGGCTGAACTGCGTCGCGGATAACGGCATAGGGATTGCCCCGGAACACAAGGAGAAGATCTTTGGGATTTTTCAACGGTTACATACCAGCGCCCAGTATTCCGGCACCGGCATGGGACTGGCAATCTGCCAGCGAATCGTCGAGCGATACCGCGGGCGAATTTGGGTCGAATCGGAGCCGGGACGCGGCTCAAGATTCCTTTTCACGATTCCGGCGTGATCGCGGGTCCGACCCTGGCCGGCCGGCGATTGTGGTGGTGGAAGACAATGCTGGAGATGTATTCCTTGTCAAGGAGGCAGTCACTTCCGCCAAGCTCGATGCAAATTTGTATTTTATGGCCGACGGCGAAGCGGCGTTGCGGTTCTTCGAGCAGATCGAAGCCGGGGCCGTCCGCTGTCCGGAGCTTTTGCTGCTGGACCTCAATATTCCAAGGACGAATGGGTTTCAGGTGCTGCAGTATCTTCGCAGCAGTAATCGCTGCGCTTCCATGCATGTTGTCGTGATGACGTCATCCTCCGCCCGCGCCGACCGTGAGAAGAGCGAATCGCTGAACATCGACGTGTACTTCAACAAGCCGAGCAGCTATAGTGAGTTTCTGAAGCTCGGCGATATTATTCGCAAGCTCTTATAGCGGGAACCCGCATCGTTCGCCATTCCCGCCGGGCTTACTCGCTCCTAGCTCCTCACTGCTGCCTCCTGCTATAATGTTTTCGTTCTGCCCGACAAATCCAGGTGTCCTTATGTTCCTTAGTGTCAAAGAGTTGGAGCTGCGTAAGATACGCTTCGACGAGACTTTGGAGCCGGGGGCGATCGATTTTACGGGGGAAGAGCTGGAACAGGCTTCTCCGCTCCACGCCACCGGAGTCGCCGAGTTGCTCGCCCATACCGATGGCGAGCTGCGCATTCGCGGGCAGTATCGCGTGGAACTGGCGGCCCAGTGCGATCGCTGCCTGGGGCGCGCCCGGTTTCCGCTGGAAGCCGGGTTCGATTTGTATTACCGGCCGGTATCCGACATCGCTCATGAGGAAGAGATCGAGATCGATGAAGGAGAGACCGAAATTGGATTTTATGAAGGCGGCGGCATCGAACTGGAGGAGATTCTCCGCGAGCAGGTGTTGCTGGCTTTACCCATGCAACGCGTTTGTAGCGACGCGTGCCTGGGAATTTGCCCGGTTTGCGGCAAGAACCGGAACGAGACCACGTGTGGTTGCACGCCTGAAAGGGTCGATGACCGCTGGGGAGCGCTCCGCAATTTAGAACTTTCTTGATGTTGAGGTAGAAGATGCCGAATCCCAAACGTAGACACTCCCAGAAGCGGACCAGTACCCGCCGCGCCCACGATGCCCTCAAAGCCGCGGGCCTTTCCGAGTGTCCCAATTGTCACGAGCCTAAACTTCCCCACCGCGTCTGCCCCCATTGCGGCCAGTACAAGGGCAGAGAAGTAGTCGAAGTCGCCCAGGAGTAGCACCCCACAAACATGCTGACCGTTGCGGTGGATGCAATGGGTGGGGACCACGCCCCAAAGTCCGAGGTGGACGGGGCGGTCCAGGCGGCCAGGAACCTTGGGGTGAAGGTGGTCCTGGTTGGTCGTGAGGACGTGGTGCGCGCGGAGCTGGAAAAGCACGCGGACTATCGCGACTTGCCCATCGAAATCGTACACGCCAGTGAGCGCATCACCATGGAGGACAGCGCCGCGCGCGCGGTCCGGTCGAAGCGTGACAGCTCCATGCGGGTGGCCTCGCGCCTGGTGCGCGATGGCGTCGCTCAGGGCTTCGTGTCGGCTGGCAACACCGGGGCGGTGATGGCTACGGCGAAAATGGTCCAGGGCGTGGTGCCGGGCGTGGCCCGTCCGGCGCTCGCGGGCGCGTTTCCGACGGTGGTGAAGGATTCGCCGGTGGTGGTGCTGGACGTCGGCGCCAACGTGGATTGCTCGCCGCGCATGCTGGCGCAGTTCGCGGTCATGGGCGAGATCTATTCGCGCATGATTCTGGGCCGTCCCAAGCCTCGCGTGGGCATTCTCTCGATCGGCGAAGAGGACCATAAGGGCAATGAAGTGACGCGTACGGCCGCGCCCCTGCTGCGCGAGCTCAAACTCAACTTCATAGGCAACGTCGAGGGACGCGACATCTATTCGGGCAAAGTGGACGTAGTAGTGTGCGACGGCTTCATCGGCAACGTAGCGCTGAAGGTGAGCGAGGGTTTGGTCGAGATGGTGAAACACCTGTTGCGTGAGTCGCTCGAAGCCACCATCGCGGGGAAGATCGGATATGCGTTTTCGAAGCCCGCCTTCGGCGATTTTCGCAAGCGCTTGGACTATTCGGAGTACGGCGGCGGTCCCCTGTTGGGAGTCCGCGGGGTCACGATCATCACGCACGGGCGGTCAAACGGAAATGCCATCAAGAACTCCATCCGGGTGGCCAAGGAGTTCGCCGAGGGCAAGGTGAATCAAAGAATCGAAGACGAGCTGAGGGGCGAGGCAAAGCAGGCGGGGGACTGATTCGCCGAAGCTTCCATCGCCCTCACGCGTCTAACTTCACAGAGGGGCATCGATGTCGCGAGCGAGAGGTCTGACGGCGCTGCTGCTGCTTTGTTCGTGGTGTGTCTTTGCCCAAAAGCACGAATACGTCAGTTGGACGATGACGCTCGAACCGTCGTCGGCGACGCCCGGAAGTAAAGTGCTGCTGCGGGCCGCGGGCCGCGTGGAGTCGGGCTGGCACCTCTACTCGGGATCGACGAAGCAGGGCATCCCGACTTCGTTCCAGGTCGGCCCCGCGAATGTGGTCGAGGTCATGCGGCTGCTTCAGCTTCCGCCCAAGAAAGCCTTCGACAAGAATTTCAACGCGGAGACCGAGACGTACGAAAGCGACGTCACCTTCCTGGTGGAGCTCCAGGTCAAGAAGGATGCTCCCAGCGGACGCGACATGCTCGAGATTCGCGGGCGCTATCAAACCTGCAACGACAATCAATGCGTGCCGGGCAAGTACTCGGGCAGCGCGCCGTTGGACGTGAGTCCGGCGATCTCGATGGCGCCGTTCGCGATTCCGGCGGGCTTCGAGGAGGCCAAGCCGCCCGCTGCCAGCTCGGAAAACGGGTCTTCGGCGGCGGATGAAGGGCTCGCCACGTTTCTGCTGGTGGCGTTCGGCTTCGGATTGGCTTCGATCTTCACGCCGTGCGTCTTCCCGATGATCCCCATCACGATGTCGTATTTCCTGAATCGCCAATCCGGCGGGCGGCGCGACAGCGTGGTACACGCGGTCGTCTTCTGCCTGGGAATCATCGTCCTGTTTTCCGGGATGGGGCTGATCCTGAGCGCGGCGTTGGGACCGTTCGCCATCGTGCAGCTCGGGTCGAACAAGTGGGTCAACGGCTTCATCGCCGCGCTGTTCATCACGTTCGGACTGAGCCTGCTCGGGGCGTTCGAGATCACGATCCCGTCGTCGATTCTGACGAAGCTGAACCAGTCGTCGGAGAAGGGCGGGTTCGCGGGCACGCTGATCATGGGGCTGACGTTCTCGCTGGCGTCGTTCGCGTGCGTGGGTCCGTTTGTGGGGACGCTGCTGGCGGCGTCGGTGGGATCGGGCGGAGCGAGGCCGGTGTTCGGCATGCTGACCTTCGCCACCGGACTGGCGCTGCCGTTCCTGCTACTGGCGCTGTTCCCGTCGTATCTGAAGCGCATGCCGCGCAGCGGCGGATGGATGGCGCGCGTAAAAGTGGTGATGGGCTTCGTCATCCTGGCCTTCAGTCTGAAATACCTCAGTAGCCTGGACCAGGTGCTGCAGTTGGGCTACCTGACCCGCGAGCGGTTCCTGGCGGCGTGGATCGTGCTGTTCGCGATGGCGGGCCTCTACCTGCTGGGATTCGTGCGGCTGGAAGGGATCAAGCCCGATGAGCAGATGGGAATATGGCGGCTGCTTACGGGCATCGCATTCCTGGTATTCGCAATCAGCCTGATCCCCGGCATGTTCGGAGGGCGGCTCGGCGATTTGGATGCGTTCGTGCCGGTGGCGTCGGGTGAGCAGGGCGCGCTCGCGGGCGGCGGCGGATCGTCCGGCGCGCTGGTATGGATGAAGAATCAGTACCGCGAGGCGCTCGACCGTGCGCGCCGCGAAGGCAAACTGGTGTTCGTCAACTTCACTGGCTATGCCTGCGCGAACTGCCACTGGATGAAGGCCAACATGTTTACGCGGCCGGAAATCGCAGCGGCCATGCAGGGCTTCGTGCTGGTGGACCTCTACGCCGACGGCACCGACCAGGCGTCCGAGGACAATCAGAAGCTGGAGCTCGCCAAGTTCAATACCGTCGCCGAGCCCTTCTACGCGATCCTGGATCCGGACGAGAAAGTCGTCGCGACCTTTCCGAAAGGCCTGACGCGCGACCCGCAGGAGTTCCTGACCTTCCTCCAAAAGGGCGCGCCGGGAGCGCCGGCGGCGGGCGCTGCGGTGAATGCGTCAGCAGCCTCGCCGGGGAATCTGCCGCAGCTCAAAGCGCTGAAGGGCGGCGCGCTCGACACCGGATCGCTCGGCGGCAAGGTGGTGGTGGTGAACTTCTGGGCCACCTGGTGCGTACCGTGCATCCAGGAGATTCCGAGCTTCAATCAGTTGCACAAGCAGTACGCGTCGAAAGGCGTGGCTGTGCTGGGCGTGTCGATGGACGAGGAAGGCGCCGAGCGTGTCGAGCCGTTCCTGAAGAAGCACCCGATCGATTACACGGTGGCGCTGGGGACGGAGGCTGTGTCGAAGGAGTACAAGCTTGACGAGTTGCTACCCGTAACGGTCATCTTCGACCGCACGGGGAAAGCGGTGAAGCGCTTCGACGGCCTGGTATCGGAGACCGAGCTGCAATCGGCGGTGCAGCAAGTGTTGTAGAACAGCCTGCGCCGGTGCTTTCGCCCGCCGAAATGGCGAGCCTAAGGCAGGCGCTCTGCGCCCGCGAAAAGAAGCCGGCGACCAGCCGTGTCCCACCTCCCCACCCCTGTCTGCTAATCTAACGAATTAACTAGCCGGAGGTATATTCGTTTGCCGAATCCTTTCAACGTGGCGCGCTCGCGCGACGGCGAGCTGTCGGTACTCTCGCTCCACGGCTATCTCGACGCCCATACCGCGCCTCAGTTCGAAAAGGCAATCCAGGAGGAATTCGACGCCGGCCGCATCCGCATCATCGTCAATTGCGAAGGGCTCACGTATATCTCGTCCGCGGGCCTGGGCGTGTTCATGACCTTTATTGAAGATGTGCGCGAGGCCGGCGGCGATATCAAGATCTGCTCCGTCACCGAGACCGTTTACCAGGTCTTCGAAATCCTCGGCTTTCCCGCGTTGTTCGACATTCTCAAGGATCAGCCGGCGGCGGTCCAACGCTTTGCCGAAGTGCCCATCAAGGAGGATTGACATGGATTCGATGGAGCGCACCTTCCAATTGCACGTGCCCTCGTCCACCGAGAATCTTGCCATGATCCGCGACTTCGTGGGCAAAATCGGGGAGCGCGCCGGCATGAGTCCGGGCGATCTGCTCAAGCTCGAGCTTGCGGTGGATGAGGCCTGCGCCAACGTAATCGAGCACGCCTATGGCACGGACGACACGCGTGAAGTCACCGTAAAAGCCAAGCTCGATCCCGAAGCTGTGCAGATCGAAATCGTCGATACCGGCAAGGGGTTCGATCCGGAGTCGATCGAGCAACAGAATCTCGAACAGCTCGTCAGCAAACGCAAGAGCGGCGGCCTCGGTCTGCGGCTGATTCGGTCCGTGATGGATGAAGTGCAGTATCAGATCGTGCCCGGCCAGAAGAACGAGCTGCGCATGATCAAACGCCTGAAGAAGAAAGAAGCGTAGTGGGCCTGCGCGAGCGACTGGAGCGCTACTTCGAGTTTTCTGAGCTCGGCGCGAACTGGCGGACGGAGGTTCTCGCCGGTTTCACCACTTTCATGACGATGGCGTACATCGTCTTCGTCAATCCCTCGATCCTGCACGAGACCGGAATGCCGCTGGCGGCGGTGACGGCGGCCACGTGCATCTCTGCCGCGGCCGGCAGTCTGTTGATGGGTGCGCTGGCGCGCTATCCCATCGCGCTCGCGCCCGGCATGGGCTTGAACGCCTATTTCACGTACTCCGTGGTGAAGGGCATGGGCGTTTCGTGGCAAGCCGCGCTCGGCGCGGTGTTCCTGTCGGGCGTGGCGTTCTTCGTACTCACGCTGCTGGGAGTCCGGCAACTCATCATCTCGACCATTCCGCTGGAACTGTATGCGGCGGTGGCTGCGGGGGTCGGCCTGTTCATCGCGTTCATCGGGTTTCGCAATTCGGGCATCATCGTGCCCAACGCGGCTACCACGGTCACGCTCGGCAACCTGCACGATAAGAGCACGGCTCTCGCTCTTTTTGGGCTGCTGCTGATCGGCGCGCTGATGGCGTGGCGCGTGCGCGCTGCCATGCTGATCGGGATCCTGGCGACGACGCTGGTAGGCCTCGCCACGGGCGTCGCGAAATGGACGCCGCAATTCTACAGCCTGAGCGATCTTTCCGCCACGGCCTTTAAACTCGATATCGCGGCCACGTTGCGGATCGGCTTCCTCGAAATCGTCTTCGTATTCCTGTTCATCGACCTGTTCGACAATATCGGTACGCTGGTGGCGGTCGGCAAGAAGGCGAACCTTTTCGACAAGGCCCACCAGATCCCGCGCGTGAACCGCATCCTGATCTCCGACGCTTCCGCCACGATCGTCGGATCGATCACCGGAACATCCACCGTCGTGAGCTACATCGAAAGCGCCGCGGGCGTGGCCGCGGGAGGACGCACGGGAATCACTGCCATCGTCACGGGCCTGTTGTTTGTGATCGCGTTGTTCATCGCGCCGGTGGTCGGGGCGATTCCCGCGGCGGCAACCGCGCCCGCGCTGATCATCGTGGGCGGAATGATGGTGGGGGTGGTCGGCGAGATCGAGTGGCAGGACCCGGAGGTGGCGCTGCCGGCCTTCCTGACAATGATGACGATCCCGCTGACCTTCAGCATCGCCAACGGTCTCGCCTTCGGCTTCACGGCCTTCGCGTTGATGAAGCTGTTGCGCGGCAAGGCACGCCAGGTGAGCTGGTTCGTCTGGGTGCTCGCCGCGCTTTTCGTCGCGCGATTCATTTACCTGTCGCGGGGTTAATCACTGTCCGCCAGCGTCGAGTCCACCACCGCCAGCCCTTCGTGCCCCTTTGCCTGCCGCACCGAAGTCAGCCCCAGCATACGCCGCAGATCCTCGGCCGGCACCTTCATCGGTCCGGGCGACGACGCCTCGCCGGGCTTCGGTTGCGGGAACGCCGTCGAGCACGCGGTGTGGAACGTGATGTTGCCCTCCACCTTTTGCATGGTCTGGTGAATGTGCCCGTTCAGCACCGTCACCGACCCGAAACGCCGCAGATAGCCGAGCGCCTGCGCGGCATCCTCCGTGCCCCAGCCCCACTTCTCATACACCGTCCACAGCGGCATATGCGCGAACACCACGATCGGCGTGCTCGCGGTGCGCGCCTTCAGATCCTCTTCCAGCCATTCGAGCTGTTCCTCGCCGAGACTGCCGAATCCGCCGGGCCGCAGCTTCATCACGTTCACCAGTCCGATGAAATGCACGCCCCGATGGTCGAAGCTGAACCAGCCGTCGCCCGATGTGTTCTTGCCGTAGCGCTCGCGATAGAGCTGGCCGTGCATGGTAAGCACGTCATGCTCGCCCGGAACAAAAAAGCGCTCTCCTGTCTTAACGGTTTGGAGGATCGAACTGGCGGTATCGAACTCCTCGGCCTTCGAAAGCTGCGTGATGTCGCCCGTATGCAGCAGGAATGCCGGGGCATAGGAAAGCGCGTTGATCCTCTCCACCGCGCGCTCGAGGGTCGCGGTGACGTTGGGATTGGCCTCCTGGTGGAAGCCGATATGGCTGTCGCTGATCTGCACGAAGCTCAAGCCGGCTTGGTTATCATGCTTCTCGCCGATAGTCTGGCTGCGCGCGACGCCGCCCTCGATGGTCCAGAGCAGGCCCGTGCCCGCCCAGGCCATGCATTCCAGAAAGCCGCGCCGGTCGATGCCGTCGCGTTGAAAGTTGTTTCGAATAAATCGTGCCATTTTAGTCTGTCCATTGGCACGTACCACTCCCCGGCCCGTTCTATTCCTGCCGGGGCGCCGAATTCGCAGATGTGAACGATTTCGGCGTCTTTTTTGGGCAGCATGCATAATTCCGCCGCGATGCGCCGTCTACACACTGTATGCCGGCCGGCGCCATGCCATTTACGCCCGCCCAAACCGAAGCGCAACGGATCGCCCGCGCCCTGCGCCGGCACGATCCCGCAATTGTGGCGGAACTGGTGGAGCGGTATCAGTACCGGCTCGCGCGCTACCTCTTCTACCTTACGGGCCGGCGGGAAGCGGTGGAGGATCTTGCGCAGGAGACGTGGCTTCGAGTGATCGATCGCGCTTCGCAGTACGGAGGGCGTGGCCGCTTCGAAGCATGGTTATTTTCAATCGCGCGCAGCCGTGCGCTCGACCATCTCCGGGCCCGGCGGACCGGGAGTCTCGACTCGCAGGAATTCGAAGGGGAAGCGGAGATTCCGGCGGAGCGCCTGGCAGCGGCCGATCACTTGTCTCCGTTTCAGGCCGCGGCGCGCACGCAAGACGCGGTGCGCCTGGCCGAAGCGATGGAGCGTCTGGGACCGGTCTATCGCGAGGCGCTGCTGCTGCGATTTCAGGAGGAACTCTCGCTCCAGGAGATCGCCGCGATTGCGGGCGCGCCCGTGCCGACTGTGTCTTCACGAATTCAGCGCGGGCTCGCATTATTGCGTTCCCATATGGAAGGAGGCGCCAATGCCGTTTGATGCACATGAGAAGGCGCGTCGTCTGATCGATCAGAGTCTGACCGAACAAATTGGGCCGGAGGACGAGGGCTGGCTGCTGGAGCACAATGCCGGGTGCGCGGACTGCGTCCAATATGCGGAATTGTCGCAACGAGTAGTGCGCGGGCTCCACGGCTTTTCCTTCGAGATGGACGAAGGCGTGGCCGGCCGGGTTCAGGCAGCAGCGACCGCTCACGCGCAGCGGGTGTGGAGCGGCGGTCTACGCAACTCCGGTGCGGTTTGGCTCACCGTGGCGGCAGCGGCACTGTTGCTGGCAGTGCCGGTGTACCAGCGCTGGAAGGCGCGGCCCGTCGTGGATGCGGCCGATGCGGCGTTGATGGAGCGCGTGGAGGATCGAGTCTCGCGCGAGGTGCCCCGGGCGTTGGAGCCGTTGTTGCAGCCGTCCGCCGTGGCGAAAGGAGCCGATCAATGAAGCGCGCGACGGGAATTGCCGGCCTTCTCCTGCTGGCGAGCGCGGTAGCAATCGCGCAGCCGAGGATGGAACGGACCCTCCAGGGCGGTTTGACGGGGAGGTGGTGGGCCGACTCCGCCACCGCGCAACGCATCCGCCTGACGGCCGAGCAGCAGAACCAGATGGACGAGATCTTCCAGCAGAACCGGCTGAAGCTGATCGATCTGACCGCCGCGCTCGACAAAGAAGAGGTGCAACTGGAACCGCTGGTGGAGGCCAATCAGCCGGACGTCGCGAAGATTCGCGCGCAGACGGAGCGCATCGTGCAGGCACGCGCTGAATTGGAGCGCGCGAACGCGGGCATGCTGTTATCGCTGCGGCTGATCCTGAGCGCGGCGCAATGGAAGGAGCTGCGGTCCGGCCACACGGACCCGCGCCCACGCGCACCCAAGAGATCGCCGGTTGGAGAGCTGAAATGGTGAAGTCGAAGCTGTGGACAGCAGCGATCTGTGTGCTGAGCCTGGCGGCAGCCGGTGGGCCGGCGTTCGAAGTGGCATCCATCAAGCTACGGCCGCCGGTGCCCGGTCCTTTGCGAGCCTCTACCGGGGTAGGCCCCGCGGGCATCCATTACTCCAATGTCACCCTGAAGGCCAGCATTCGAACTGCCTATGACGTTCCGGCCTACCTCATCGCCGGCGGTCCTGACTGGTCGAACAGGGAACGATTCGACATCGTTGCCAACGCGGCGGCCCCCGCGCCGCGCGCGGAGTTGATGCGGATGCTGCAGACGCTGCTGGAGGACCGGTTTCAACTGAAGGTGCATCGAGAGTCGCGCGAATCGCCGGTGTACGCTCTCACGGTGGCGAAGAGTGGCTTGAAGCTTCACGAGGGACAGGCAGACGGCGCGACCGAGATCGGCGGCAGCAAGCACGCCGTCGATTCGCGCGGCATGACGATGAAAGCTCTCGCGGGAGCCCTGACCGGGATGCTGCAGCGGTTGGGCCGGCCGGTGATCGATATGACCGGCCTCACGGGCCTCTACGACATTACGCTCGATGTGCCGAACGACGAGAACGCCCAAGGGGACATCGAGGCAGACCTCATCGTGGCTTTGCAGCGTTTCGGGTTCAACCTGGAATCGAGAAAGATGCCGCTCGAGGTGCTGGTGATCGATCGCGCGGAGCGGCCGACGCCGAACTGAGGGGCCCTTACCCTTATTCAATGTTGTTGGACGGATGAGCTCCCAAGGGACGCTGATCGAAATCACGATTCCGTATACCGATTTCGACCTGACCAAAGCTGTGCTCGCCTATCGCGCCGCGAATCTGATCGTGCGGCTGGAGCATCCCTTCGACGACTCCCGCGGCAGCGGAGGCGGATTCTACCGCGGTGCGGATGCGCTGACGCCGTCGCAGCATCTGCTGGCTCTGGAGTTTGGCCATTTCGGCAGGCGAAAGCGCCTGCCCCACCTTCTTTAGCTCGAGGCTGTTGCAGAGCATGGTGGCGCAGGCGCTTCCGCCTGCGTCTCAGTACAGGTAGAACGCCCAGATGGTATCGCCCGACGCCGCGATCAGGTACTGCTTGCCTTGCAGCATATACGTCTGTGGCGCGTTGCTGATGCCGCCGATGCGCGTATTCCACAGCGGCTTGCCCGTGGCCACATCGTGCGCCACCAGACTGCCGGCGCCATCACCCGCGAACAGTAGACGCCCCGCGGTAGTCAGCAGTCCGCCACCTCCGCCGTTGCCGTAATACTGGTGGCGCCACACCACCTTGCCGGTCTTGTAGTCGATCGCCGACAGGTAGCTTCCGCCCGATCCCACGCCCGCTTCCTCTTTCCCGCCCAGCCCCATCGACCCGCGCGGATCGACGTCGGTGAGATAGAAGATCGAGAAGGCGTTGCCTTCGGCCACGTAGAACAATCCGGTGTCGGGCGAGTACGCGGGAGGCTCCCAGTTCACCGTGCCATCGGAGTTCGGCGAGACCAGCGACCCGGCGGGCGTCGCATCCTTAGTGGGATCGTGTTGCGGCCCACCGAATTTGTTCAAACCCTTCGCCCAGTTGGTGAGCGTGCCGTATTTGGTGGTGACGAGGTGTTCGCCGGTGACGCGGTCGATCGTGAAGTAGTAGCCGTTGCGCGCGGCCGTCAGCACCAGCTTGCGCGGCTTGCCGTTGATCGTGCCGTTCACAAGCACGGGCGTCTGCGCGGAATCGTAATCGTGCATGTCGTGCGGCGAGGTTTGGAAGTACCACGCCATCTTGCCCGTGTCGACGTTGACGGCCACCAGCGCGCACGTGAAAAGATTGTCGAGATCGCCGCGCGTGCCGTTGGTGTAAGCCGGCGTGGGATTGCCCGTGCCGAATATGTACAGGTGCGTCTCGGGATCATAAGCGCCCGGGATCCAGGTCTGTCCGCCGCCGTGCCGCGCCGCATCGATATTGACCCAGGTGTCCGCTCCCGGATCTCCCGGCTTCATCGGCACCGTGTAGAACTTCCATTGCAGGTCACCGGTCTCCGGATCGAAGGACTGGAGGAAGCCCGGCGCGTCGATGTCGTTGCCCGTGCCGACGAGCACATGGTTGCCGACGACGATGGGCGCGGGCGTGGAGAAGTAGCCCTGCGAGAGGTCGGCGATTTCCTTGTGCCAGCGCTCCTTGCCGGTCTTGGCGTCGAGCGAGACCAGGTAGTCGTCAGGCGTCTCCATGTACAGGTAGTTGTTCCACATGGCGAGACCGCGATTGCCGATGTGCGTGCCGCCGCGTGTCTTCCAGAAGTAATGCCACAGTTCGTGGCCGTCGAGCGCGTCGATGGCCCACGCGTTGTCCGGCATGGTGAAGTAGAGGACGCCGTTGACGGCTAGCACCGAGGCCTTAATGCTGCCGCCGCCTCCCCCGACGTCGCCCGTGCCTTCTCCGCCGATGATGACGTTGCCCCCGCCGCCGAATCCGCCGCGCCCACCGCCGCGTCCACCACCACCGCCGGCGCCGCCCGCTCCGGGAGTCACCCGGTGAAACCAGGCCAGCGTCAGGTTCTTGACGTTCGTCTGATTGATCTGCGTGAGGGCACTATACCGGCGCCCGGTATAGTCGCCGTTGTAAGTGGGCCATGAGTCCTTGAGCGGCTTGAGCAGTTCTTCGGGAGGCACGCCCTGCGCCAGCAGAGCGGCCGGCAGCAACAGGGCTGCCAAGGGAAGGAGATGACGAAGTTTCATTTCAGAGTCACCAGGTATGCGGTCACGTCATGCATGTCTTTGTCGGTCATGAGAGGAAGCAGATCGCGATGGGCCTTCATGGGATCGTGCACCTCGACTTTGGGTACGTCGCCCGAGCGGCGGAAGGAGCGCGTCGTGCCATCGGATGTCGCGATCGTGACCAGAAAATCGTCGATGCGGACCAGGCTGCCCGAAACCTTTTCGCCGGATTGGAGCGTGATGTCTACCTTGGGAATGCGAGGATTCGGCGTATCGCCACCACCACCGCCGCGAGCGCCGCGTCCACGTCCGCCGCCGCCCGAGACCCACGCGGTCTGCAACTGCTTGGGATCGGAGAAACGCGCCGCGAATTCTTTGAGGTCGCCCGTGGTCGAGTGGCAACTCGCGCAACGCGCGGCTACGTAAGCCTGCCCTTCGTTGGCGTTTCCAACGAGGATGTTCTGCGGAACCATGCCGACCGATGGCGGCGTACCCTGGCGGCCGATCGTTTCCAGAACGCTGCGCACGTACGCGGCCACGGCCTTGGCGTCGTCAGGTGACACCTTGATTTCGGGCATTCCGGCATCCTGGCGGCTGCCCTGAATCACCGGGACGATGAGCTCGCCCTCGTGGTCGCTGAGCGCGAGTTGCGAGCGCAGCAGGTTCGGACCGCCCATGTCGCCGCCGCGCAGGTCGGCGCCGTGACAGCTCGTGCAGTTGATGCCGTATAGCGTCTTGCCGCGCGCGATCTGCTCGGGATCGCCCGACGGCCGCGTCTGGCCCGGAACGAAACCCCCGGCACGGCGTCCTCCGCCATCCGGAGTACCCTGAGCCCCGCCGCGTCCGCGACCGCCTCCGCGCGCCGGCGGCGGAGTGTCCTGGGCAAATAATGCAGTGCAGGCGAGCGCCAGCAGAGCTACCTTTATCAAGCGCATGATTCCCCTCGCAATCGGAATGCTAATTCTGCATTGTACGTCTGACGGGGGGAAATGCCAAAACGGGAGCACCGGGTTAAGATCTCTGCCGCTGATTCGTCTGAACCTTAGGCTCTTCCAACGCGTATCACCCCTGGAGGAACCAACTGGATCTCCCATGAAGAAACTATTGCTTCGTCTCGCCGTTCTGGCCGCTACCGGGGGTTCGCTATTTGCGCAGAACCCCGTCGGCACCTGGCAGGGAACTCTGCAAACACTCCAAGGGCGGCCCCTGAGGATCGTGATCAAGGTCTCGCGCGCCGACGATGAGAGCTTGAAAGCGGTGCTCTACAGCATTGACCAGCCCGCCCCACCGGTCAACGCCGCATCCGCCGCCCTGCAAGGAACGTCCTTGAAGTTGGCGATCCCGGCACTGGCTGGCAACTACGAGGGCAAGATCGGAGCCGATGGCATCATGACCGGGACCTGGACGCAGGGCGGCAGTTCGCAGCCATTGAATATGGTGCGCGCAACGAAGGACACCGAGTGGGCGATCCCCGAGCCGCCTCCTCCGCCGCGTCAGATGCCCGCCGACGCCAAGCCGGCCTTCGAGGTGGCGACCATCAAGCCCTCCAACCCCGAGACACCTGGCCAGTCGATCCAGGTGGGGCGGGGCGGCGGGAATCTTTTCACGACGACCAATACGACTCTGAAGGACCTCATCGTGTTCGCTTATGGCCTGCACGAGCGGCAGATTTCCGGCGGCCCGTCGTGGTTCGATTCGGAGAAGTATGACATCAGCGCCAAACCGGATACGGCCGGCGCGCCGAACATCGTCCAGTTGCAGTCGATGGTGCAGAAGCTGATCGAGGAGCGGTTCGGCTTGAAGTTCCACAAGGAGAAGCGGGATCTTTCCTGCTACGCCATTACCGTCGGGAAGAACGGCGTGAAGATGTCGAAATCGCAAGGCAACATCGGAAACCTGCCCGGTTTCGGCAGCGCCGGCCGCGGCAACCTGATCGTTCGCAACTCCTTGATTTCGGACTTCGCGGTATTCCTGCAGAGCCGCGTGCTGGAGCGGCCCGTGGTGGACCAGACCGGCCTGACCGATCGCTACGACTTTCAACTGAAGTGGACGCCTGACTCGGCGCAGGCGCCCGGCGCGAATCCGGCACCCGCGGCTGATAATCCCGATGCGCCGCCTGACCTGTTCACGGCGTTCCTGCAGCAGCTCGGCCTGAAGATCGAGTCGACGAAAGCTCCCGTAGAAGTGATGGTGATCGACAAGGTGGAGAAGCCCTCGGCGAATTAAGGCGTGGCGCAGAGACTCGTCTCTGCCGCGTCTTGCCTTGCAACGCGCAGCACAAGGTTCCTGGCGCAAGAGACGTCCCGCAGGGAATCGCGGAGACTTAAAATCTTTGCGCGGCGATGAGTCTTTTCAGAACTCCTGAAGTCGAGGAATTTGTAGTGAGCCGCCGACGTGGCGCAGACACTCCTGTCTGCCGCGTCGACACTCATGTCGACGCGTTTCTGTCACCGGGGAACGTCGCCTGGTTGCGGACAAGTTCCCTGGCGCAAGAGACTTCCCGGCGGCAAGCTTTTCCCGGGCCAGGCGAAACGCGTCGAGATGAGTCTCGACGCGGCCGACAGGAGTGTCGGCGCCACGCGCTACTGCTGGACGTTCACCATCAGCGTATTGCTCGTCAGCCCGTTCACCACCGTCAGCGGCATGGCGCTGCCCGTCGGTGCGTCCGCGGGAAGCTGCACGTCGATGCGCCACAGCCCCACCGCTCCCGGCACCAGCCCGTTGTAGGACGGCGTGAACTGCGTCCGCTGCAGGAATACGATCGGCGCGACCATGCCGGCCGGCGCGGGATCGGGTGCGGGCGCCCCGTCATCAGGCGTCGAGGCGGTCGCGCCGACCCCGGTCGCGTAAATGTGAATCGTCTCGCCGCGATGCGCGGGCGCGTCAGCGCTGTTGATGCTGCCGTCCTGATTGAGGACGGAGAAGAGTCCCGGAGCGTTCGGCACCACCGTCACCGCGCCGCGGCTTACCGTCTGCCCTCCCACTCGCACTTCGAGCAGAGACTGTCCGGGCGACGTTGCGGCAGGCATCTGGAAATTCGCCTGGCCGGGCGAAACGTACGATACCGGTACGGCCTTCCCATCGATCATGACTTCGGTCTGTGCGATCTTACGCGGCAATGGGAGCTGATCGGCCACACCCGATTCCGACCCACTGAAAGTCCCGATCGCCGAGACCAGCGATCCGGGCGCGACAGGCATGCCGGGGACGAAGGTCGCCGAGTTGGTCGCGTTGGCGGCGGACTGTGGCTGCATCACCCACACCTCGGTGTTCACGGGCAGCGTTTCGAGACTGACCGAGTCACTCGACCATTTGTACGTCAGCGGCGCAAACGGCGCGGCGGAAGCCGGCAGCGCCGCCAATTGCGCGGGTCCGCCCAGCGCCGTCTTGTAATGCATCAGGATCGCGACGCGCGGATTCAACTGCTTCACGTAGGCTGCCGCGCGATCGGGAGTCACCGTGAAGAATCCGCCGGCGGGAACGAACAGCACGTCGATGTTCTGCAGATCGGCGAGCTGCGCGTCGGTGAGATTGTCCTGTCCCAGGTCGCCGAGATGGGCGAAACGCATGCCCGCCTGCGTCCATCGGATGATCGTATTGGGCCCGCGCAACGCCCCATTCTGATTGTCGTGGAACCCTGGAATCATCACGAAGTTCATGCCCGCCGCCGTCATCTCCTGACGCGACGTGACCGGACGCCCGTCTACCAGCGCGAACTGCCCGCCGATGCCCGCGGCATTATTGTGGTCGGTATGGTTGTGCGTGATGGTGACGACGTCCGCGGTCAATTGCGACAGCGTGTATCCCACCGAGGCTACAGGCGGGTCGGTGACGACCGTCGGCCCGCCATCTGTGTGGACCACAAAGCAGGACTGCCCGATCCAGGTGATGGAAACTCTCTGCGCCATCGACGGCAGACACAGTGCCAGCAACGTAAGACAGAATCTGATCCGCATGGGCTCCTCTTCGTGATTATGAGAAAATCCGCGGCTGCCGGGCGTGTTAATTTGCGCGGCGAGAGTGCTGACCAGCACACTCAGCGGCCAACCAGGCGTTTGAGGATGCCGATGTATTGCGGGCCGGTGGTGACGATGATCAGGACGAAGTATCCAATCGCGAGAATTCCACCACCGATGAATTCGCCCCACTGTCGCGCATTCGGGCGGCGCCGCAGAAATCCGGCAGCGCAGGCGACGATCATCAGGAAATGACCGCCCGCGGCGATCAACGAAAGCGCGAGGTCCGGACGGCGGAGATGGCCCGTGTGCATCCACTCCGCCACCTGTTCGAGGCCATTGCGAATGAACGTGGTGATAAACAGGTTGATGTAGTTCCACAGCAACGCGATGAAGCAGCCCACCCCGTAGCCCCACGCCTTGTGACGCCTCGTGAGCACGATCGCCGCAATGTAAATGAGCGCCTGCAGCACGTGGAGCACGCGGATTTTGGGATCGTAGACGGCCGACAGGAACAGCGCGAAGATGAAGAATCCGGCGCCGAAAAGAATAGACCAGCGAATCCACGCGGGGTCGGGCGAGCTTGTCTTCACTCCTCCTATTACGCGGAGGGGGCTTGCGGAGATGCAGTAAGGCAGCGGAAGGCGCGGCGCGCCACGACCAGTTCCTCGTTCGTCGCGAGCGCCAGCACCGTAACCGGAGCGTCCGCCGCGGACACGACTCGGTCGCCGCTTCCCGTGCTGTTGCGCTCGTCGTCCAAACGGATGCCCAGGAATTCGAGCCCGGAGCAGCACGCGGATCGCAGGCGGGCCGAGTTCTCGCCGATGCCGCCGGTGAACGCTACCGCTTCTATGCCGCCCATGGCCGCGGCAAACGCGCCGATCGTCTTCTTCACCTGGTACGCGAAGACTTCGAGCGCCAGCCGCGCGCGCTCGGTGCCCGCGGCCTCTATATCGCGCAGATCGCCGCCCGCCACTCCGGAGAGGCCTGCGAGTCCGCCGCCCTTAGCGAGCTGGTTGCGCACTTCATCGGTGCTCCAGCCGTGGCGCTCCATCATGTAGAGCACGGCGAAGACGTCCAGATCGCCGTGACGCGTGGCGTTCTCGAGGCCCGATTGCGGCGAGAATCCCATGGTGGTGTCGATCGAGCGGCCGCGATCGATGGCGCACATCGAGGAGCTTCCGCCCAGGTGACAGCTCACCAGTTTCACACTGCGGCCGAGCATCGCGGCCACGCGCTCGCTCACGTACTGGTGGGACGCGCCGTGAAATCCGTAGCGCGCCACGCCTTCTTCGAGCCAAAGCGCCGGCACACCGTATTGGCGTGCGTGCTCCGGCATGGTGGCGTGAAACTCAGGCTCGAACGCCGCGACCAGCGGCGTATCGGGCATGGCATCGCGGAAGGCCTCGATGGCGGTCAGATAGATAGCGTTGTGCGCCGGCGCTGCGGGAAGGAATTGGCGCAGCGCATCCACCACCGCCTGATCCACGAGGAACGTCCCGCGATATTGCGAGCCGGCGTGCACGGCCTTCAACGCTACGGCATCGATGGGCGTTCCGCCCGCGTCGATCTGGCGGATCGCCTCGCGGTAATCGCTGACGCGCTCCAGGCGCCCCTTCGCGAGCACCTTCTCGGAGGGCATCTCGAGGATCTGATACTTCAGCGACGTCGAGCCCAGATTGGGAATGAGGAGGTTCACTTGATGCCGCGGTACTCCGTCTGGATGCGCTTCAAATTGGTGGCCGCGGTGGCCTGATACTGGCTCTTGATGTTGGAGCAGGCACGGAAGTAATTCGCAGCTTCCTGCGCCTTTTCGGGATTGCCGCTCGCCATCCGGTAGTCGGAGAGGCCCAGCAGAAAAAGCAATTCGGGCTTCAGGCCGGCGAGTGCCGGAGCCGCATCCACCAGGGGCAGCGCTTTCTTTAATTCCTGGTCCACCTGCGCGTGCTTGTTCTCCATGCTGTACTGCTTGCCGCTGATGTAGTGCGCGAGTCCGGTGACTTGCGCCTTGCGAGCCGTCCAGTCGGCGTCGCTCACGCCGTCGGGCTTGGGCTTGGCCGCCATGATCTCGACGATTTTGGCGGAGTAGGCGTGGATCTTCTCCGGGTCCTTCTTGTTCTGGAGATAGTTGTCGGCGATGACAAGCAGCATATCCTCGTTGCTCTGATCCGTGGCGACTGTCTTTTCCGCAAGCGCCAGGGCCTTGTCGTTCGCGCCCGCCTGCCGGTAGGCCATGAAGAGAGGTTGCTGCAGCTTGGCGACGTATTCACTTTGCGGGCTGCGCTGGGTGAGCGTTTCGGTCAGGTCGATCGTCACCTTGGGATCGCGCGACTGGACAGCCGCGCTAAACAGAGCGTAGTCGCTGTAGGCCTGCACCGACTTGGCGTACTCCACCTCGGCCTTCCAACTGTCAGCCTGCTCGGCGTCGGCCGGCTTGGGCTTGGCGGCGGCCTTCTGCGCATTGGCTGCTGCCGTGGCGGACCACTTCTTGACGCCGTCGGTGTCCTTCTTCGCCTCGGCGGCCTTGAGGCACTGTAGCGCGGCCTCGGGATCTTCGGGGTCAAGCGCGAGCAGCTTCTCACCGGTCGCAATGACCTTGTCGGAGTCGCCCGACTTGACGTAGATGCCCTGAAGCTGCTCGAGGATATAGCCGGACGCTTCGAGCTTCGGGTACTGGGAGGCGAACTGCTCCATCAGGGCGGCCTTCTTGGCCTGATCGTTCTCCTGAAGGATCTGTTGGAGAAGCTTGCCTTCGGGCTTCTCGGAGTCGACCTCTTCGAGCTTGTGCCGCTGTCCGAATGCGGCCACGGTGAAGGCCACGAGGATCAGAGCGATACGCATACGCATGCTGCACCTCCTGCGCTTTTCGTCGGAATATTATGACACAACAGGAAACAGAAGCGGCTGTGCTCAGCTCTTGCGCGTCCAGGCGCAGTACTGCGGTGAGCTGACGAACTGCGCGCGCCGCTCCACCGCTTGTGCTTCGAGGCGCTGCTCAAACGTCTCGATGCCGATCTCTTCCTCCGTGGCAATGCCTGATTGTACGAGGCGCGGGACGAGATTGCGCATCGTCGCCGCGAACCAGGGATAGATCGGCGACCCGGGACCGCCGCCGGCTACCGCCTCGCCGAACATCTCGGGGAAGGGCAGGCCGGCGCCGGTGAAGATCTCCACCAGGCGCGCCCCGGCGTCGTATTGTGCGCCCGGGTGCTGGAAAATCGCGCGCAGCCACGACGTGGCTTGGGTCCATACGGGCACCTCTGGCGTCGCCCGCGGTGGAACCGATGCGTCCAGTTCCTGAAACGCCACGATTCCGCCAGGCCGCACCTGCTCGAGCGCACGGCGCAGAGTCGCGGTGGGATCGTGTAGGTGATGCAGGATGCAGCGGCCGATCAGTGCGTCGAAAGGGCCTTCATCGGGCAGATCGTCCACCGAGCCCACGCGAAAGGTCACGTGCGCCAAACCGGCCTGACGCGCTCGATGGCACGCCATTTCGATGCTCTCGGGATTCTGATCGATGCCCAGCACCGAGCCCGCGGGCCCCGTGAGCTCCGCGGCCATCATCGATACGTCACCGGCGCCGCAGCCCAGATCGAGGACCCGCATGCCCTGCGTGAGGCGCACCGCCCGCAGGAGCCGCCGCATGATGGGATCGAGGAGCTGTGCCTGCAGCATCAGCCGCCGGGTTTCGTTGGCGGAGTTTCCCAAGACGTAGTGCGCATTCCCCATGGCCGTCCCCTCTATTCGGATTCTGGCACACCGTCATATGCTTGACGCCCATATATGGGATCGAATAATATAAGGGCAAGATGAATATCGCGGATCCCGAGTGGAAAAAAGGAAGCGCCGAGTTGCTCGTCCTGTCCTTGCTCGAAGACCAGCCACGCCACGGATACGACATCTGCAAGCTGATTCAGACCCGCTCGGGCGGTGCGCTGCGATTCCATGTGACCTCGCTCTATCCGCTCCTGCACCGTTTGGAGGAACAGAGTTGGATCGAAGGACGCTGGGTGGAAAAGCCGGAGCAGCGGCGGCGGCGCTATTACAGCCTGACTCCGCAGGGGCGCAAAATGCTGCGCTCGAAGCAGAAGAGCTGGCGGGACTTCGTCGCCATCGTCAGCCGGATCACGGGTATCGAACACTTTCCAGCACAGTGGGATCCGAAGCTTGGAATTCACGTGACTTGAAGTCGCGGC
>JADMIO010703128.1_pt1 | contig 81349 bp, 83 predicted proteins | sample 8958161 | NCBI WGS metagenome assembly JADMIO01 (sample SAMN16585339, study PRJNA669376) | soil metagenome | isolation source: Crop rotation soil | place: USA: Cullars Rotation, Alabama | collected 2011
CGACAACTTGTCCACGTGGAATTCTAAGCTTAGGATCCCAATGTGCTGGAAAGATTTGAGTTTGATCAGTCGTAAAGTCACCTTCAGCCGAAATAGTTTCATTCCCTGCAGCATCCTTCGAACGAACTTTGTAAAAATATTGAGTATTTTCAGTCAACCCAGTCAAGGTCACAATATGGAAAATTGTTAAAGTCGAATCCAAGTTCGTAGTGGTCGTGTAAGTTCCGGACTCTGTCCCATAATCCAATTGGCTCGTCGCTAATTCATCTGTCTGCCAAACGACAACGGCCGAAGTCAAAGCAATGACCGGAGTAGTAACATTTGTAATCACCGGGGGGACATTGTCCGTTGTCGTAGTAAAACTATAATAGTCTCCCCCGTTATCATCTGTCGTGCCATTACCATCACCATCTGTGGACTCGACAAAATAATAATAGGTGGTCGCGCCTGTCAAACTAGATAAATCAACATTGTGTTGATAGCTCGGCCCGCCGCCGCCAACCAAACTCGCACTTCCGACTCGTGAGGATTGACTCAGATCTGCATTGGTCGAGTAGGTGACATACGAGTCAGAATCCCGATCGGTATTCCAAGTGATGGTTGCGGAATTTTCTGCAACCGAAGTTTCGGTGACATCAGAAATTACTGGTCCGCCATCAGTCGTAAAATTGAAACCAATCCCCCCATTATCATCGGTTCGAGTATTCCCAACCGCGTCAGCGGACCTGACGAGGAAAAGATATTGCGTGTTGGGAGTCAGGCCAGTTAAAGTTATACTATGCGTCAATCGGAATGCAGTTTCATCTTCCGTCGTGCTAAAACTGGTGGACGGAGAAACCGAATAACCCACTTCCGAATTTGAAAGTTCGTCGGTGGTCCAGGTAATGACTGCGGAGGTTGTCTGCGTCGATTGTACTGTTACATCAGAAATCGTAGGAGCCGTGTTATCGGTTCCGCCCTGACCATTAGCTTCATCAGAAACAATAGTCGAGTAAGCACTTGAGTCATTATCCGTATCGACAGTTCTGACCTTGTAAGCATAGGTGGTGCCTTCGGATAAACTAAAATCAGCATAATAATTTTGACTACTGCTAACAATTTCGGAAACTAAACTATATGAACCGCCGTTGGTCGAGCGATAAACTTGATATTTAGCAAAAGTCGCTCCCGCAGCACTAGAGTAAACATCCCAAGATATAAACTCGCGGAAGCTAGAGTTTTCCGTGTTCGAAATGTCTTGGATGTTCATGTTCCCCGGCGCATTTGGAGCGACTGCAGTTGCGGAAGAAATATTGCCTAAAGCATCTCGAACCTGGACATACACTGTTGGTCGAACTGGGCTTGGAGCAAAATTCCAAGCTGGGGTTAAACTGATGGAGTTGCCACCCGCCGCGGTCCAGTCCCCGCTCCCGGAATTTAATCCATCGGCCGACATATCCGAATTATTTGAAAGACGATAACTTAAAGCTGAATCATCGGTAGCCGTTAAAGTCAGCTGACTCGATGCGCCAGTGATAGTAAATGCGGAGATCGCTGGATTTTTCGTATCCAATGTATAGTTACTACTTGCGGAATTTACGGTATTGTTTGCAGCTTCATTGTCATTCAGAGTGACTCGAACTTGGGCCGTGGTCAAATAATTTGTCGGAATTTGACTTTTCGCATCCCAGTACGCGGTGTAGTCAGTATAGGATGAACTGTCTACGGCTTTATTATCTAGCGCATTGGCCGACAAATAACCGGAGGTAATTGTAAGCCAGCCTCCACCGATATTGTATTCAAACGACGGAGTAATAAACCCAGGAGTACTTGTCCCGGTGGAAGTGTCGATATCTCGGATACTGTAATCAATTTTTACCTTACCCCAGTTTGGATTAGCTGAATCAGAAATTTGTGAGACGACTACACCATTGGTAGTGTTGAAAGCTGGCGGCGCGTTTACAACATACGTAATTGTAATGTCATTAAATCTCGCGGCCGCGGCACTGCTCGAATCTAACGCGACTCGATATTGGAACCAACGATCGTTCCCGCCGTTTCGGACAGGGTTACTACCACTGATAGTCACATTGTTGTTAGCAACAGTAAAATAATTACTGCCGGTACAGCTCGAGCCGGTATCCCCTGCTCCACACCAACTAGTCCAAGCCGCGCCATCCGGAGAGGTGCGAATTTGAATCGTGGGAGTAGCGCTACCACTCTCGTTGGAGGTGGTCCAAGCAATTTTTGTAACTAAATTTCCTGCGTCTCCAGTATCATACGCATTCGAAACCAAATTCAAACTGGTGTTGCCGGTGTAATTCACGCTCAAACCTGAGACTGTAGCGCCTGCTGCAATCGTGGCCCGGACTCGTAAATCTGAACCAACAGAAGAAAAAGTGATCGGTGTCCCAGAAGATGCTGACTGCCAGGTGGAGCCACCGTCATTGGAAAGTTCGTATGTGACCGAACCGCCGGAGCTACTTGCAGTCACGGTGCCGGTACCGATATTGTCGCTTGTCGAATCCAAAGTTGTGGACTGCGCAACGGCGCTGGTAAAACTATTATAAACATACAAATGAGGACAACACTCGCCAGAATCGCCGGTTGATCCTCCGATGTACAGTGCGCTGTTTAAAGTATCATATGCTAGTGGCGTCAATACCATATTCGCTGTAGTCGGAAAATAACTCGTGAGATCGGTGGTGGATTGGGCCGCCGGATTACTCGATAATGGAAACTTAATGATGATCCCGGTGTATGGGATTTCCCCGCCCATGTAAATGACATTGTTTACGCTATCTAGGATCATATTCCCAAACCCTTGATAGATGACATAACTCGAAACTTTACTGGTAAGATCGATCATCGTCTGACCACCTGGATTATTGGTAGCTGGAAGTGCCGCAAATTGAGTCCCACCGAAACCGCAACCATAGTAGTTTGAAGTTGTATAAATGTAATTATAAGTGCCGTCATACAACACATCCATTATCGGACAGGTTCCCCAAATCGAACTTCCTTTGCTAGTTAAATCCGTGAACGTATTGCTCCCGACATTGTAGACCGCAAATTTACCATTATCTCCGCCGAGATAGACCAAATTATTTGTACTATCGAAAGCTATACCATTGATCCGATTGCCGCCCCAAAAAGATACTAACGTCGGTGAAGCAGTGGAAGAAGTTAAGCTCGTGTAGCTCCCGGTGGTCGCACCCGTAATCGTCCAGTATCCAAATTGACCAGAAATTCCGCCCAAGTAAATTCTTCGGCCTGACGCATCAAGTGCAGCAGCCATGGAATCAGCGTCACCGGAAGAATGGACCGCGGTCCCTCCCCCACTCCCCGACGGAAATGATTCAAGCATAGAAAGTGGCAAAAAAATTCTCGATGTCGTTGCATCATAAATGACTCCATCTCCGCCTCGGAAAACTGTTTGAACGAGATCGCTATTTCGATCTGTGATCGAACCCGCACCACTGTTGCCCGCGGGATCCCATTCAGCAAAACACTCTGGACCATATGTATGTTCACCGACCATAATAATTTTTCTATGGACACTATCGTATGTTCCGTTGTTAAATCCCCGAGCACAGCCACTGATAACGTTCGTCACACTCGCATCAGTTTTATCTGTAGCCGAAGCGGCCGGAACAGTAAACGAACCACCCCCACTCCAGTTCGCATTCGTGTAAGTGCTATCTTTGTAAGTTGTAGAATCCGTAATGTCCGCGGTACTTGAAGCCGCGATTGCAAAATTAATCGACCCCGGAATTGAAGTTGGGTCGCTATTGGTACTGGAATATTTATCCCATCCGGTTTGATTGGTGGGATGTGCGAGTGTCGAAACGGAAGTGCCTCCGGACCAATCAGTTTGAGTGAAAGTATAACTGGCAGCTAAACTGGGTCGCCCGCCATAAACAATCAACGAGGCGATCAAAGATAAAAATAAAACCGTGGCTACCGCCGGTCTCCAACGCGGGACTGGGACTTCTAACCACTTGATAAATTTATCAAAAACATTTTGGATTTTTTTGGCAATCTTTACCAAATACAAAAATCCTCTCTGTCTCAAATTAGGGAGAGGTTTAATTTGATCGAATGGGTTATACGGTTTTGTCCCCGCCATTAAATTGTGATTTTTGTTTCGAAAAAGGCCCTTTTGCACTTCAACTTACACTTATTATAGCACAAAAAAACAATCTTGTCCAGCCCTAAACTAAATTTTAAATAACAAAAAGAGAAACATAAAAACCAGGTGAGAGAACCTGGTTTTTTATGTTTGTTTTTTTGAAAGACAGCGTAGCGAAGAAAATTACGATTTTGGTAACTCCCCCGTGGCTGACTCCCAATTTTGTATTTCCTGTCCAGAACAAATCTTCGGTGGTTAAGCCTAGTGATTGGGTTCCAGGCCGGAAATAAGCGAGTGTAAATGTGCGTCCTGTGGTGAGGGTTAAAGTTTACGAGTGATCAAGCTTCGTAAACTTTTATCCGATATGAGACAAGATCAAACCATCCTTCATATGACTAGGATCGTTTGTTATTTGAGACCGTTGCCTTTCACCATATTTTTGTTTTGTGTTTGTTTCGCCTTAGAGTTTTTTACTCTGATAGTATTATAGCAAAAATTCCGGACTTAGTCAATACCAAAATTACTTGAGTCCTTGACTAATCATCGTTTCGACGAGTTCCACTGGATGCGCATAAGCCAGTCGACTAATATTCCGGATCGACTCCGCCAAGCTTTCTTCCCCACTCTCCAACGGGGCTAGACCGACTCCTGAAAACGGAACGCTCGTTTGTCCGTTAAGCATCAGCTTAAGATAAAAATTATATTGGGGTAAATTGATCAAATCATTCTTTGTTACAGGATCAAACTCTTTTTCCAAAACTTCCGCATCGGCAATCCCGAGCGTGAAAAGTAAAATTGTGCCTACGTTGCCTAAAACTGCTTTTTGGATTTCCGGAGTCAGCTGGGCAAAATATTGATTGGTCAGGTGGACTCCCAATCCGTACTTACGTGACTCAGATAATAAACCAATAAAGGAATCGGTTAAAAAATTCTGGAACTCGTCAACGTAAAGATAGAATGGATTTCGTTCGGCTTGAATAATTTTGGCGCGCTTCATAATTGCCACTTGTAACTTCGCAATCAAAATCAATCCAAGCATCTGGGTGTTACTCTCCCCTATTTTCCCTTTAGACAAATCCGCCAGGAAAATTTTGTCATGACTTAAAATATGATCAAAATTTATTTGCGTTCGATTCTGACCAATAATATTTCGAATGGTACGATTGTTGGTAAACTGTCCAAACTTGGACGAAAAATAATTTAACATTTCACTGCGATGAAATTCGCTCGTTTTGGCCATTTGTTTACTCCAAAAATCCAAAACCACCGGATCTGTCACATGCTTTCGCTGTTCTTGTTCAAATTTTTTATCGACAAATAATCGCGGAATGTCGATGAGGCTGCCCGGATTCGGTCCGGCCATGATGGTGTATGCGGCATTCCGTAACCAGTGTTCAAACTGCGGACCCACAACTCCAGTTTTCTGTGGATCAAATAATTTATAAAAAATCGAAATACATTCTGCCACTAAAAAATCTTTTTCCTCTTCGCTGCTGTAGTCGAGCAAATTAAATCCCATCGGAAAATTTGTATCCGACGGATCAAACAGAATCACATCCTCAATTCGATTTTTTGGAATGCGTTCGAGTAGCCATTGAATCGACTCACCGTGGGGGTCAATAAAACAGACTCCGTGATGATTGCGAATATCTTGCAAGCACATATTTTGAAACACGGTGGACTTCCCGGCGCCAGTTTTGCCGAGCATGTACATATGACGCAGCCGATCGGGTGCTTTAAAAATAATCGGAGTCGTTTTGTTCCGCCAAAAATTATTACCTAAAATTATTTGATCCATAAATTTATAACAATCGTTGTTCAAAATATTGCGCGTCCAGCACGTGACTATATTGTGACTGACGTTTGCTCGCCAGATAGTTCGAATTGGTTAACTCTAACGCCAGCTCTTGCTCTGCTTTTAATTTCGATTCCAGAGCGGCAAAAAATTTTAGGCTAACTAAATTTTTAATCGAGTCCAACATAACTTGTCGTTGACGAAAAACTAACTTAAATTTATCGACGGATAATTTCGACGAATTGGATTTAACTGAGTTCGGAAAATGTGAAAGTTCCGTCGCATCAATTTCGGATTGTGGAATAGTCTGTGGTTGCATATTAGTTTAACAATTTTTGAGAAATTAAGTTCTCGCAAATCTGTTCGATATAGCGCTTCACCGGTCGGGCGCCGAATTTGGGATCGGCGAGCGTCGCGATTTTCTTTTTTAAAACATTGTCATCAATCTGAAACTTAAATTTATGCTTACCCAATCGTTTTTCAATTTTATGAGCTTCTAAATGAGCAATCTCCAGTAAATCCGCCTCATTTAAGGGTTTAAAAGTCAAAAGGGCATCAAATCGATTTAGAAATTCCGGCCGAAAATAACGCGTTAATTCGGGGATAATATTCTGCTCGATAAATTCAGAGCTGTTGAGATTTTCCCCTTGCTTAAACGCCGATAAAATTTTACTCACCCCAATGTTTGAAGTGGCCATGACAATCGTTTGGGTAAAGTCCACAGTTTCTCCCATCCCAGAAGTAAGTCTTCCATCATCTAGTACTTGCAAAAAAATGTCGGAAGCTTTTGGATCTGCTTTTTCTAACTCATCTAACAAAATCAAGCTGTGAGGTTCTTTTAAGACGGGATTGGTTAACTCCCCTCCTGCTTCGTACCCGACATACCCTGGAGGAGCGCCTAGTAATCTTTGTACGGTATGGGACTCACCAAACTCCGACATATCGAGTCGCACAAAATTTTTATGAGAGCCAAAAACTAATTTTGCCAACTCTTTTGCGGTTTCGGTTTTGCCCACTCCAGAAGGACCGAGTAACAAAAAGGTGGCGAGTGGTCGGTTAGTGGCTCGCAATCCTAATTTTGCTCGACGTACTAAAGAACTGATCACTCCCACCCCTTCCCTTTGACCGATGATTGCTTGATTTAAATTTTCTTCGAGTTGTTTTAATCGTTCTTTTTCATCACCAGCTAGTTGCGATAATGGCACACCAATTTTATCTGAGACGATTTTATAAACTTGCGCAGTGTTGAGTACGACAGATTTTTCTACCCAAGCTTGTGCTAAAGTTTCATCTAAAATTTCAATCGCGCTTCCTGGCAAGTTTCCCATTTGCGGAAAACGTTCACACAAAGAAACGATTAATTCGAAAACTTCTTCATTACCTTGGATTTGCTTTTTCCCGGCAAGTTTGGGAAAAATATTTTTTAAAATCAATATTTGATCAGTTGCGGGTTGAACTCTCAAATTTATTTTTTCTAGTAAATTGAAAAATGCTGGACTTTGTTCTTTCAACCAATCATACTCTCGCTCGGTAGCGGCGATGATCAATCTTGTTTCCTGACGATGCGCTAAAGTGTGGAGCGCGCGTAACAAATTTCTAGCAAGCACCGGATGATTAAAGCAAACACTGCCCAAATTATCTATGATCACCACCGTTGGATCTAAAATACTTTCAAACGCATCGAAATAGCGTCCCAGTAAGGCTTCCTGGGTAGTATCTAAATATTTCAGACTTTCCGAATCCAAAGAGACAATTTTTAGATTCATACTCAAAGGATCTAACGTCAGTTCTTTCGCCAATCCAAATACAAGCGAACTTTTTCCAATTCCTTCGACGCCAACAATCACGCAATTATTATTAAAATTGCGATTAATCACCCGCTTAATTCGCGACAATTCTTCTGTTCGACCAATAAGTTTAGATAATTTTTCTTTACCTAAACGGAGGTCGTAGTAAATTAAGCGATTGAATTCCATCATAAATTAAACTAGGCGGCTAAGGCTTGTTGGGTTAATGGCTCGAACTGCGAGAAGCCCGCTATTTCTTCATCAGCCGTAACCGAGGCGGGACGGGGTTGACTGAGAATGCTGGAATTAGATCGTTGTTCGATTAGATTGACTTCGCGAATATTTGTAACGATTTGTTCAGTTGGTCGAGCTGGAGCTTCGGTTTCCCGAGTTCGAAATAAAACTACTCGACCAGTGGAAGTTTGTCCGGCTTCAAAGATAATTTGCTGTCGGGTGTCTATTGAACGCCCTGGCCTATCTACTACTCTTTCAGTAACCCGCTCGACACGAACATTTGTTTCGCGGACTACTTGTCGCTCAACCGGCGTGACGGATTTAATTTCTCCAATGAGGCGTGCTTGAATTGATTCTACAACAGGAGCGGAATTGTCGGTTTCTACGAATTGATTTGCCGGTTGCTCTGCAACTTCTAATATTTCAGTAACAGGCTGAGACTCTGTTTGCTGCGTAGTTGCTTCGATATTTTCTCCAGTCTCTATTACTGGCGCGATGGTTTCCATGACTACTCCCCGCTGTCGGACTTCGACTTGGGAAATGACCTTAGCAATAATCCGTTCGGCTTCTTCGACGATTGCTGGTTCTTGAATTACTGGGCGACTAATTTCCGAAGTGAGTTTCACTGGCTCAAAAATTTCTGGGTCTACGACAACTGCAATTTCCTCCGGCGATATAACTGGCGCCGCTTCGAACTTAATCACGGGAACTGGAATTTCTGAAACTAGAAGAATGCCTGAATTTTCAATTTGTGGGGTTACCGGAGTTTCAATGGTCAAAACTGGCCCACTAATTTCCTCTAAAGTACTAACTGTGTCGCTTTCTACGGCTCTAGCTAATATTGGCTCTACTATTATTGGAACACTAGTCTTCTTTATAATTTCGTCTGCTGCTATTTCAACTTCCCCCATCTCAACTAGCGAAATCGGAGAAACTTCTACCTCGGCCATAGTCCCAACATGGTTTAGTGTTTCAGCCGTCTCAACTAAATTTGCGGATTCTGCTTTAACCGGCGTGATGAGATCGATGTGTTGCTCAAGTTTTGGCGCTTGATCTTCAATCGCTGGACTTACAATTACACTTCGTTCGAAATCAGTCAGTTCTAATTGCTGAGCAAGTTCGACGGTTGATCTAACTACCTCGATGTGGGCAACTGCTAGAGCAACTTCAATCTGGCTCTGTTTTTCCTGGCTTGCGGTTTCCGATTCAACACGAGCTATGGGCTGCAGTACAATTTCTAAAGCTGGAGTTGAAATTCCCATTTCAATCTGAACAGCTTGGGCCGAGGATTCAGTTTTAATATCAACCAAAGCAATGCCAAACGATTCTAAATTAGCGTCAATTTTTTCTAGCCCCCCATCATCTAATACTTCTACATCACGATCCGACAATACATTTATCTCTAAATCGTCAGCTCCTTCAAGAACTGCCTCTTCTTGCGGTTGATACTCATAATCCGTAAAAGCAATTGTTCGATCCGGATTAAGAATTGTCAGACTCGCATAAATTGTTCCTTCTGTCGTATCAACTTTTTTTTCAGTTAAAAGCGTAGTTCCGATATCTTTTCCGGAAATACGAACCTCTTCAATAACCTGGCCGCTTAGTAATTTCTCGATTCGTTCATTGTGTTCAGTTAGTCTCGCAGCATCACCACTGTTTCGGATGATTTCGGTATGGTTAATTTCTCTATCACCAATAATTTCAATCCATTCATTTTTTTCGTTAATCTTAAATACGGATACGGCTTCCGGACCTTCGGGTGGTTTGACCCAATCAGGACTCGATTCATATTTAGCAATTGCTTGTTCGGCTTTTCCACCACTGTCAGCATGACTAAAATTCTCAGATGAAAAGGATTCACCGAAAGGATTTTCTATACTATCTTCTAATTCTGTTCCTGTTTCTGACATAAAATTAAAATCACCTGCCCGAGCAAAGAAGGTGATAAATAAAAAATAATCCTGCTCGGGAAGAAAAAGCTTACCTAAAAGATCTGACTATAACAGTTGCGGCACAGTGCCGGAATTTCACCGGACTTCATTTAAATAAGCTTTAAATTGTAAAGTATTTATACCAACTGAAAAAAAACTTGTCAATTTGACAAGATTGGCATTGTATTGTAAATTATGGTGTCCCACTGCTGGGTGGGATGCCTTGCGGGGCTATGCCGCAGATCCGTAACATGTTAGTAGTGAGGGTAGTGTAGATGTTCAACAAAATGCTGATCTGTATCTGTGCTGTGGTAACTCTGGTGGGAAGTTTTGCAGCGGGAGCAGCTGCACAAACTCCAGCGCCCCCCAGCAGCCGCATCGTTCACTCCGTGGTTCACGCGGTGGATGGTTATGCAGCCATCATGGCTGCCCAACCCCCATTAGCCGTCGTCACGGGAATGGCCGATGCCCACAGGGTCAACAAGATCAGCGGCTCACCCGATAACATCCTCTGGGGTGATTCCTGCAACGAAGTCTCCTTCAGCACGTTCATCAAGCGGCTGTTTGGAGGGTGCAGTAAAGCCTAAGAGGGCATAACCGAAAGGAGAAGTAAGTCCGAGTCCCGAGGAAGACCAAGCGTGCCCGCATAGAGCAAACTTGGACTATCCTCTTTTTTTATGTCTAAATTATTTCCCAAATGCGATTGCATCCGGGGCAAAATCCGCGGTATTAGTTAATAACGACGACCTGATAGTAAATTCGCCGTACTTATCATTAATCCGATCCAATGTCGGCTGTAGATCAGCACTTCTGTCGGAAAATAAACTTAATTGCGCCACGCGAGTTTGAAGTAAGGTAAACCCCACGGCAATATGCATCACATCATCCGTAAATTTCCAATGTTGCCAAATCTGCATAGCCTCGTGATATAAACTTAAACCCGAATCAATCTGAAAGTGCAATTTTTTACTTTTATGAAAAAACCGGCCATCGGCTTGCGTGATGGACAAAGAAATCCCGCCAGCATTAAATCCCTCGCGCCGCATCCGACGCGCCGCTTTTTCAGCTAACCGCAAAATCGCAATTTTTAATTTTTCTTTATCCATGGTCCGAAAATTTAAAACCCACGAATGGCCAAAAGACTTGGGAGCAGCTGTTGCATGAAATGTATTATATATTACATGATCTTCTTCTAAACCATTGACTTTCCGCCAAATATAAAATCCGGGTTTGCCAAAAATCGAAATCAAATTTTGTACCGGATAATCTAATAACTGCAATGGAGAAAGAATTCCCAGTCGGGCCAGGCGTTTACTCCATCCCCGATTGATCCCCCACAAATCTGTAAATTTTTTATGTTTATAAATTTCGGCCAACTGCGAACGCCACACGATACTTAAACCATCCGGTTTCTGCATATCCGCCGCGAGCTTGGCCATAAATTTATTGGGGGCGATACCAACAGAACAAGTTAGCCATTCTCCGACTTCGTCTTTAATTCGTTGTTTAATCTCCGCACCCACAACCAGTAGATTTAATTTCGATTCTCGAAAATCTAAAAAAGATTCATCAACGCTATAGGGCTCCACCTGATCGGTATAATCCGCAAAAATTTTATTCATTTTTCGATTCACTTCTCGATACTTTTCCGGCTCGGATTTGACTACCAAAATTTTCGGATAGATTTTTCGTGCTTTATACAGTGGAAATCCATTTTTAATCCCCAATGCTTTGGCTTCTTTGGAGGTGCCGATTAAACACGCCTGCTCGCCGCGGTTATTAGAAACACCCAAAGGGTTTCCACGCAAAAAAGGATTTGCTTGCTGTTCCACCGAAGCAAAAAAAGAATTCATGTCTATGAGCATGACTTTGGGTGAAAGCTCGTTATTCCACATAGTTTTCTAATAATGTCCATTCTAAGCTGTCGGTATTTAACTGTAATTTATAATAATTAGCCATGTCCGATACGGAAAAATAGTAAAATTTTGTTCGACCTGCGACACTACTATAAACTAAGTTGATTTTACTGACGACAATTTCCCGACCATTCCAAAGAAACTTTAAGGGTACGACTTTATTTCCCATAAATTTCACAATCACGTCAATTGGCTCGTTGATTTCATTGAACATATAATTATTTCCATAATAAAAAGCGGCTTGTGCCGCCTTTTATCGTTGCGTCCGCCTCGGCTCGAATACACGTGTATTAGCCGAGTCGAGACGGGTACTATTTATTTTAGTGTCCCAACATAGTATTTGGTTACTTTTTTAATAATACAAAATCATTATACATCCTTATTTAACACTAAGCAAGCGGAATTAATACAATAGCGTTTTCCGCCTTTATCTGGCGGGCCATCATCGAAAACGTGGCCTAAATGCGAGCCGCAATTTTTACAGATGACTTCCGTCCGATGCATACCATGATCATTATCTTCCCGTAATTCAACATTTTCCCGATTCGCCGGATCCGTAAACGACGGCCAGCCAGTGCCGGAATCAAATTTGGTAGCTGAAGAAAATAATTGATTACCACAAACGGCACACATGTACATACCTTTTTCGTGTGAATCGTAATATTTCCCGGAAAAAGCCGCCTCCGTCCCCTTTTCGCGCAAAATATGGTACTGCTCCGGAGTTAATTTTTGCTTAATTTCTTCTTCTGTCATAATTTCCTTTCTAAAAAACTAAATTATAAATCCAATTCGTCACGGGATCGTTAGTCGGCCCATAAACTGCTGAGCCTCCTAAGGCTCCGGTGATAAGTAATCCGCCCAGTCCAATTAAAGCCAAAAGTGGAACCCAAAAACTATTGATAATCGAAAAATTCTGTTTAAACCAAGCGCGAAGATAAACCAATGATAAAATCGTAAAAATACCAACTGAACTGATAGCAAAAAACTGATGCCGGCCTATTATCTGTAAAGTATCTGAAGCTTGAATTAAACTTTTCGCCATAAATCCTGCTAAAATAGTGGGATAACCGGCTAGAGTTCCGGCAAGCAATATAACAGCTTTAACGTAAAACCAGTAAGTTTGTTTCGTCAAAAAATTAAACCGTAACAACTCCAATACAGCATAAGTAGTCAACAGTGCGATTGGAAAATGAACTAACAACGGATGAATATTCATCAAAATTATTTCCTCGAAAAATTATAATCTTTATGAAATAAATAACGGCACAAGGCAAAAATACTGTAAGTCATAAATGGGGCAGCGAATACGTCGACCGAATAGTGAATGTGCGCCAGTAACACACTGACACCAGAGGCAGCGGCGACCAGAAAAAATAAATACCGCCAATGTTTTTCCGGCCAGAAAATTAGTCCCATCAAAAACGGCACGGCCGTGTGCCCCGAAAAAAAGAAATCATTAGTCGTATTGTACAACACGTTATACAATCCAAAACCAAAACTATTGGTATCAAATTCCAGCTGCTGCGGACTGGCGCCCAGGTGGGTCAAACTAATTAAGAAGGCCCGGATCATAACGAGAATGGCTAGAGACTTAATCGTAAAATTTAAGTATTTCGGCTTATAAAAGACCAAAAAAATAACTAAAAAAGTAAAACTAAGCGCGCCAATCACAATGACCGCGTCAATATCTACGGAGGGAAAATTGCTTAAAAAAATATCACCCACGGAAACGGACTTAATCCGACCAATGTAATTATTCGCTGTTTTTTGGACAATCAACGCTAACACAAACAAACAACCGCTGATGGTCAATGAATTGACATTTTCCGTATTCCAAAAATCTCGATAGCTTTCTCGTAGTTGCTGGAAAACTTTGGCCATATTTTATTTCGTTGATCCTGAAATTAATCGTTGATAAGTCTGAACGAGCTTTTGGCCTAAAACCTCAATACTTTCTCGGTGGGCCAATTCTCGTGCTGCTTGCCCCAATTTTTCACGTAATTGACTATCTGTTAGTAATTGTTTTAATAATACTACAAATTCTTCGTCACTTCCAGCTTTCAAGCAATTTTCGCCGTGTTTCAACCAGCCCTGATACACTGGAATATCTCGGACTAAAATCGGTAAACCGAGGGCAGCAGCTTCTAACACCACCATTCCCTGGTTTTCTTCATAGGACGGGAAAATAAAAATGTCTAAGGCATTAAAGGCTTCATTGATATCGTCGACAAAGCCTGGGAATTTTGCATTAGGGGGCAAATTGTCGGGCAAGGGTTTGACCACGAGTTTACTTAAAAAGCCACCGGCCCATAAAAATTGATGATCTGGAAATTCTTCACACAACTTTAAAAACGTATCCGTCCCCTTACGTGGCTGTACCTGGCCGACGGTCCCCACTACTAATCCTCGTAAATCAAATTTTTCTCGACCGGAATGTCTTTTTTCCGGACTCGTAAAAAATTTCTGCAGATCCACAGCATTGGATTGGACTATGAGTTTTTCTTCTGGCAAACCGTATGCCGCTAACAATGATTTGGTGTAAGCACTCGGACAAAAAACCAAATCTGCCGAACCATAAGCATAAGTGTAATACCATCTAGCTAAGGGCGCGATCCACGGCATAAATCGAAACACGGCCATCCCATCCTCGACCGTGGCGTGAGCCCAGATAATTGTCTTTTTCCCCGCTCGTCTCGCCCGCCACATATAGTATAGCGATTTTGGCCACGGGCTGTTGGCTTGTAAAATATCGCAGTTTTTATCCCATTTTTCGACAAACGAAATATTTAAATGCTCTAGGAACGCCAATTGGTTCCGGTAGGAAGAATAAATGCCGGTAGCGATTTTGTTTCTTTCAAAATAATTTTTTAAATCCAAATACACACAAATCTTTAAGGACTTTTCTTGCGGTTGAATTAATTTTTGATAAATATCTTCAATGTCGGCCCCAATCGCGTCATACGAATAAACTAAAGACAATTCCCTAGAGGCTAAAGAAAATTGTTCCAATAACGCCGGATTCTGCAAAACTTCACAGATTTTCTCGGCCAGCTTTTCTGGGTTGTCGGCGGGGACCACAAAGCCATTTTGTTCATGCTTAACCACTTCTGGAATCCCAAGCGCATTGACTCCGACAATCGGTAACCCTGAAGACATGGCTTCCAAAATTGTCAGCGGCATATTTTCGCTTTTACTGGCCGTGGCAAACAAGTCAGCTGCTTGAAACGCTTCGACTAACTCCGAGCCCAGTAAAAAGCCGGTAAAAATTACTCGATCAGAAATATTTAATTCACGGCTTAAGTTTTCTAAATTTTTTCGTTCCGGCCCATCCCCCACGATCATAAGCTTGGCTTGCGGAATAATTTTTAAAACTTCTGCAAAGGCGAGTACGACCTGATCGATACTTTTTTCATAGCTCACTCGGCCCGCGTACATCAGCAACGGACCATAAACTCCGAATTTTTGTTTGAGCCCAGCTTTTTCCGCTTTACTTACGGGCTTAAACATTTCTGTTTCCACCGGGTTGCGCATAACTTGGATCGGTTTACTTAGTCCATGTTTTTTTATCCCTTCCGCCATGACGTGACTGGGCGATAGCACCAGATCGCAACGGTTGTAATAGCGATTTACAAACCGCCACGAAAATCGTTTAAACCACCCAAAATCGAGCTTGACGTGTTTCAGATAGTGATCAAAAAAAGTATGATGTGTACCAACTAGAGGTTTCCTCAAAATTCTAGCAGCTAACACCGCTTCCCAACCTAACGCAAATGGCATGTGGGCATGAATAACATCTGGATTAAATTTTCGCACTGAGCGTAAAGTGTATCCGAACGGAATAGTGATTCGCTCCTGTGCGTATCCCCAAAATGGAATTGATGGCATCCGAGTGATTTTTAAGTCATTCACGCGTTCTTGTGCCTTGAGATTGCGTTTACTTGAAACCGTAAACACTCGAACTTCGTGACCCCGTTGTTCCAAAATTTTCACCGACTGGTAGGCTACATGCGCCGCGCCATTGATTTGATCGGGAAAAAAAGTATCGGTAAAAATTGCGATTTTCATTTGCTTAAAAATTTAAGAATTGTGGTCGAAATCTCTTCCTGGGCATAGGTAGGCAAAAAATGTTTCGGATTATCTGAAATCATAAATTTGGAGCGCGGGATTCTACGATGCATCTCCAAAGCTTCGGTTTGCGTCAGATATGGATCGTGCTTGGCCCGCATAATTAAAGTTGATACCGCAATGTTTTCAATCTGACGCCGATAGTCTTGCGAGCCCGCGGTGACCAACATCCAAAAATTGACAGATAACGGCATAGTATTTAATCCAATCCAGACCGAATGCCAATAGCTTTTCGAATGTCCTTGCTGAAAATAAATATATTTTTGTCGACCCTGCCAAATAAACAGCCAACCCGCCAAATTAATGAGCCCAGTCACCGGCCATCTTAACCACCACAGATGCCAATACTTTAGCGGGCTGACAAAATTCGTACTGATTAAGACTAAATTTTCTAAATATTCAGAAAAAGTACTTGCAAACTCCAAAGCAACCGTCCCGCCAAACGAATACCCTACTAGAATTATTTTTTCCAAATTTTCCTGATCCAAAATTTGTTTTAAATCCTGACTAAACACTTCAATCTTGTAATTGCCAAATTTTTTCGCTTTATCTGAATATCCATGTCCGCGTAAATCTAAAGTTAAAGTATTAAATCCAGCTTCGTGAAATTTCGGGACGATCTTTTGCCAAGTCGTATGATTGGACGATAAACCATGCAAAAAAACCACAGTGGGCTGCTGTGGATTGGACTGGTCAAAAAAATAAGCAATTTGACCTTGTTTTGTCTGGATAAATTTAGCTTCAGCTTCTGAATTGGCCATAGCAGATCACTGGCTTATTCTACCAAACCCTTGACTTTTCGGCAAAATATAGCGATAATAGGTAGTCCCGATTTTGGGATGAATTCGAAATCGACAAAGGAGGGCCTATATGGCCCAGTGGACCAGTTTCTACGTCATGCAGAACACAATACCTTGGGTGTTGGCGCTCTTGGTGTACTCTTTCACAAGCCTGATCTTTCTACCAGTAAGAAAACTGACAGACGGACATGCGTTCAATGCGTGTCTCAGCGGAAAGTACGGAGACCTCGCCTTGTCCTACTGCGTGATGCTAGGCGGACAAATCGCACACCGCAACACTACCCCCGCGATCTGGTCGGATCCGACGTGGCATCTGTTAGCGACAGTATTTTATTTACTTATCGGTGCGCTCATGTTTCGGGACAACGCGACGAAAAGAAAAACACTCGCCACCGGGTACCCGATCATAGAACAGTATCATGATATAGTCGTAATCCCTATATTCCTCTATCTGCTAAGTTCCGCACTCATGCTTGTGAGCTCGTTCGGGACTACCACGGAAAAATGGAAGTTCTGGGGCGGGATCATCTTCTGGGTTGTAACTTTCCTCTACGATGCGTGGGACAATCGTCTCAATCCCCAACTATACGTCCGAGCCAAGGGGTACCCGCGCGGCTGGCAACATCTGTGGTAACGCTTACCACAGATTTTTTTATTGGCTATTTTTTCTCGAAAATCGAATGTAGAGTATATATATAATCGTAAACAAAATTCCAAGCCCGAGAGCGCCTAAGTCTAACGCGTGGTTAATCTGCGACAAGAATCGACCGAAATAATAACCCATAGTCAGCAGAATCAAAGATTTAACCATGGTTGGAAGCAAATTACCCCAGATAAATTTATAAAACGGGACTTTCATAATTCCCGCTCCAACTAACACTGCCGTCCCCACTCCGTGTGCAAGTTTGCCCAAGGCAAAAGTTTTGTGCGGGTGATGACGAAAATAATAATCGATTTTATCTAATCTTTCAGCGTCTAACCCAATATATTTTCCATATTTATCCCGGAAAGAAGGTTTTACAAATCGGCCAATGGCATAGTAAACACTATCTCCGCTTAAATCCCCGGTTACACAAATCACGAAAGTTATGAAAAAGTTTAAATATTTTTCTGAAATCAAAAACCCGGCGATCAAAGTGACAATTGGTCCTTCGATAACCATGAGTGGAAATAAAATAAAATATTTCCAAGCCAACAAGAGTTCAGTTATATGAGCAATATCTAAATTCATAAAGATATTTAAATTATATACTACTTTAATTATGCTTGCTTGCGTTGGTTAATTGTCTTATAATAACTTGCTTTTCCAAAGCCACCACTGTCATGTCGACGCTGGTGCACAATCCCAAGGCCAAGATGGCCGAAGGAGGGATTATGGTAGTAGATGCGACATTGAAAACGACTCTTGGTCGACTCCCCTGGATTCGCAACATCTTGATCTGCGGCTCAGAAGCCGCAATCATGAACCACTTCCGAAGAAACCCTGCAATCGCGCCATATGAAGAACCTGTGCCTGTACGGTTGGTCGCCGAATGGGAAAAAGCTCTGAGGAAATGGATTAACGACCAAATCGCCGCGATTACGATCTTGGAAGAGAGTTGCGACTTCGGTCTCCCGATTCGAGATACGGACCTATCGTTAACTGGACTGCGAAGTATCCGGCTTCAGGTGGATCACCGTCTCCACATGTGTTACCGCGTGATCGAACCCCTTCGCGAGACGCCAGTCAACACTCCGGTTAAACATATCGGGGTTCTCCCTGATATTACCCCTGCAAGACGGAACAACGCTGTTACCATCGACTCGTTGTTTAATGCCATCTGGGCTCGCAGCGGCGGTCGTCCTACCGTCCATGCCCTGGGTGTGGCTGATGAAATCCACATCAAAGTCAATGGCCTGACGCAACGATTCTTCCACGTCTTTGTGTTCGAACAAAACAGCAAAGACAGTAAGGCCGTGATTCGACAACTTTAAAGACCGAACCCTAACTTCGGGGTCCGGTCTCTTTTTTATGACTAAATAAATCTAATTATAAATCTGCAATCACAATCTTTTTCATTTTCAACATATTCTGCATGGCATTGTCCGCTTTCGCTTTGTCCGGATTACTGAGAGCTTCGGTTAACGCTTTCGGAATTACTTGCCATGAAAATCCGTATTTATCCATGAGCCAGCCACATTGCTGAGCATTCGGGTCGCCACCTTCAGATAATTTATTCCAAAAATGGTCGATTTCCGCTTGTGTTTCAACTTCGATATATAGGGACGTGGCGGTGCTGGGCTTAAAAATCGGTCCCCCATCTAAACACATAAAGGTCTGACCTTCAAGTTCAAATACGCCAGTTAGCACTTTTCCTTCCATCCCCTTCATCGGCCCTTCAAGCGGCCCGTCTGGGTAACGCTTGATACTAACGACTTTGGATTCTTGCTTTTTCGCGGGCGAAGTATTGAATACGGACACATAAAAATTCATAGCTTCTTCCGCCTGCTTGTCGAACCATAAAAATGGGGTGATCTTTTGCATACCTCTTCCTTTCTTTCCGCCAACCGGCGAGTTAATTATTCTTTTTGCGTAAAAACAATATTGACATTATAGAATTTGCAACAATCATCCCAATCGAATGCAACGTTGTAGCTATATTATACGCTTCTAATGAAAATAAAGCTAAAATGTGTCGGAGGACATTCATCCGATATAACCACGGGCTTTCAGTTTCTGGTCTACGCCATGTTTTTCCAATTGTAGGAACAAAAGCGATCAGATCAATTATAACCACAATCACTACAGAAATTGTCGGATCTTTAGTGACCCACCAAGGAATTATCCCGATCAACGCAGCTATTAAAAAATATGTATCCCGCGGAACGATATTCCTAAATCCATTTTTTAGCGAAAAGAGGAAGATTCCAATGGTAAAAATTTCCGAGGCCGCAGTCGGGATTATCCCAACTCCCGCTCCTTTCGAAAATTGGCCAAAAAAAATTGTCGCGGAAACTATAGACCAAACTAACCAAGTATACGGATGCGGCTGGACTCGCCCTTTAAATACCTCCAATAAATATGGTAAATTTCCCGCGACCGCTAATACTGCTGCAATAATAGCAATTATTTCTTTTGTCATAATTTAACATTCACAAGGTTTATTTTTCAAAATTTGTTTTTGCTCGGTAATGATATGAATAAAAACATTTTGCCTAGAATTTCCCGTGGCAAATTTTTTATCTAAATCCGTATGGTGTTGATATCCACGTCTGGTAAATTCTTTTACTAGTGCTTCGTGGCGCAGAAAGAGGGCTTTGGTTTTACCCACTCATCGTAATGTTTCTGATGACGAGAATAACCGCCCCTGCCTTCATGCTTAGTAAGAATTTTCCACAATCCATGCAACTCCCGATGCTCACCGAGCAAATGTTTTCGACATAAATCTTTGGATTGACATCCCAAATACGCATGGATTGATCTTAACAAAAAAATAAAAAAGCCGCCAAGAGTGTTCCCGGCGGCGAACCGAATCTAGCCCAAACTCTGCTCAAGCCGATGCAGCGTCTCCATCGTGTCAAAAACATCTTCCACGCAGCAGAACGGTTGGCGCCCCTCACGAATCGCGGCGACGAACTCCGCGTCCTGACCTTCCAGTCCGGTTTTGTACATGGTGACCCCGGTCGTGTCGATCTTCTTTCCGTCACCGTCAGTCAGCTCATCGTAGCGCGCGATGTAGGTCCCACTGTCGCAAATGTAGCGGAACGTCGTCCCTTGCGGACCCTTGCTGTGGAAGGACAAAGCGATGCTACACAACGCCCCACTCGGCATGGCCATGGTAATGCCGATATTCATCGGCGTCTCCATCTCTGGGTTATACGGCCCTTGGACCATATTCAGATCCTCCGGGATTTCGCCGGATATATAGAGCGCCGCATCCACGCCATGGCAGGCGTGGTGCCAAAGCAGATTGTCTTTCCAGTTGCGCGGCTCCCCTTCCAAGTTGATGTTCGTCCGTCGATCGAAGCAACTCTGCACCATCAAGTAATATAGTTGGTCGCCGGCTATCAGACGCTGTTTAACAAACTGGTGAGGCGGACTGAACCGTCGCGTATGGCCCGCCATGGCGATGAGTCCGGTTTTGCGTTGGGTGTCCAAAATTCTTTCTACACCGTGAATGGAGTCGGCCACTGGAATTTCGATCTGCACATGCTTGCCGGCCCGCATCGCTTGCAGCCCGTGCTCAACATGAAGCGGCGTCGGCGAGGCCAGGATCACACCGTGCACATCCGGGTTCAACAGCCCCTCTTCGTACCGCGTACCCCACCATGGGATACCGAATGGCTCGGCGAGCTTGTACGCACCTTCGTCGGTCACGTCCACGATCCCCAACACTTTTACGCCCTGGATACCTTGGAGCGCCTTGAGGTGGCTTTTCGCATGCGCCCCCGCGCCGACCATGAGCAGATTCACTGTGTCCATATTCGCTCCTTCAAATTCAACTATTCACCCGAAATCGCTCTAATCATAGCCTTTTTGTCCTAATTGTCAAGATTGATTATACAAATCATCTAACATTTTCTAACCGAAGATTAAAAAATCATCATTGTTTACAATTTCAATATTTTCAATAAAGAGTAAGATAATTTTAGGAAAGGAGGTGATGCCACAAATGCCAAAATCGGGGGGCAAAGCACAACGTAAAGTTAAAAAAGTAATGCATGAGTTCAAGCGTGGCAAATTAAAAAGCGGGCGTAGTAATAAAAAAGTTACGAGTCGCAAGCAGGCCATCGCCATTGGACTTTCTGAAGCCAGACGGGCTGGGGCTAAAATCCCAAAACGAAAACGACGATAATAAGCGAAAGGAATTATATGCTTGGAATTATCGCAATCATACTTTTAGTTCTTTGGGGCGGAGGGGTCGCACTACATCTCTTAGGAGGATTTATCTACTTCTTCTTAGTCGCGGCGATCATCTTAGGTATAGCCCATCTGTTCACCGGCAAAGATGCAACACTTAATCCATAAATAAATTATTAATCATAAAGAAAGGAAATATATGGCAAATTCAAATCAAGACAATCGAGATTCAAACCGCAGTTCAAGTTCTGACTCGAGCTCTGATAGCAACAGCCGTTAGGACAAAATTCTTGATAAATAATTAACTTGAAAGGAAATATATGGCTAATACACAAAACCAAGACTCATCTGATCGCAATGCAGATCGATCTGGACAAGCCGATCAAGACAATATGTAGTACATAATTAAATATATATCTTATGGCACAATCAGATGCCGCTGACGCGGCCGCCCAAGATGCCAGTCAAGCCGCGGCTGACGCTCATCGTGATGCTGCAGCAGCGCACGAAGCCGATGCCGAGGACGCCGAATAATCAATTATTAAATTACTAATTAGAAAGGACAAATTTATGCAAATTCTAAACGAAAATCAAGGTTCAGACAATCGCCGCAGTGGATCCAGCAGCACGGACACGGATTCCTCTCGCAGTGGCAGCAACTCCTAAGGGATAAATAATTCGCCGGCCCAACCCGTTTCGGGCTTGGCCGGCGATTAAAAAAGGAGACATTATGTTATTCAATTTTAGTCCAAAAGTTAGAGCAAATTTACAATCTAATATTCGTTGCTATTCCGCGTTAAATAACAATCATAACTGGATCATCGCCGGACATTAATCAAATCAGAGTTAAGCATGTTAAATTTTATTCAACATTTATTTTTAATATTTCAGTGCATCGGAGCTTATTTCCTGTTTGGATTAGGCATGCTTTACATTGCTTCGATTATGAGTCATGAACCAGAATATGAACAAGAACAGAAAAGGGCCAGCTGGGGTTTTACTACCACTCGACTTCGGTTTAAACATTAAATTTGCAAATCCTCTTCTCTCTGCGGACCTCGTAAGCTCCGCGGAATTTTTAAGTATCCATCAGTCATTTTTCCAGTTGAAAAAAATTTCATTTTTTTATATACTAACTCCCCAGGAGGAATCGCAAATGCCTGAGCGAGTCCGTCAAACCCTGGAAGTGAAAACCACTATCCAGTGCGGAATTGACCTTAGATCGCAAAGGTATTGGAAGGATCGGAATTCCAAGAGATTTGCGATGGCCCCTACAGCGCTCGTCGAAAAAGGCGAAGTGACTGAGGAGAAATACCAGGAGGAAAGACGAAAATTTAACGACGGCGTGCGTGACCATAAGCTCTACGAAGTGATTGATTTGGCTCGGTTAGGCACCCATCACCAAATCCCCAACCAACGAATCTGGGAAATCGGCTGGGGGGAGGGCGATGGAGTGGAACATATACCGGCAGCTCACCAACGCGGACTCGAAGTTCAAGTCGCGGACCACGACCACCAAGTTCTTGACCGGGCAGTACGCTTTCTCGAATCCTTACCCCAAAGACCAGATCTCCCCGAACCGTCGGAATGCATTCACGAAGTGGATATGGTGTATGCGGTCGAGGAGCTAATGCTCCCGAGAGATAGTGCGATCGACGTCTCTCGCGTGGTACATCACCAGAAAAGAAAAAAGCAGTCAGCTTTCTGGACCGCTTGCGGTCGCTTCTTGGCTGGTGGTGGTTTTTTCCCCACACCTCCACGACAACGACGCCTTGTCGTCACCAATCCCGACGCCCGCGACAATCGCAGCTGGATCGACGGCGAAAACCGTTGGCAAACTGTTCGCCCGTTTAACATGGACGAGCAACTCCCCGTGATTAGCGAGGCGGCTGGCTACGAAGTACGTATCGTGCGTGAAAGTGAACCGTTTGAAGTATTCGGAGAAGTCTTCCGAGTATTCACGATAATGCTTGCAACTTAGGTAGGATCACCAGCTGGTCCTACCCTCTTTTTTTATGTATTATTACCCTATGACCACGGATAAAATTGTTGTATTGAACCAAACCACTTTGGATTCTTTCAAGGAGAATTCCGAATTTAAAATTATTGAAAATTTTTTTGACGTTGGTCAGAAAATTCTTGGCGCGGACTTTGGCTTTGTCTGGCTGAAGAAACGCAATTCCAAAAATATGGAGCTCGCTTACCAAAGTCCTAACCTCCCCTTTACTCCCACATTTCCCAGAAAAACCGGCACGACTTACCGCGTGTTACAAAAAAAACGTTCCCTGCTGATCGATCAAGTCTCTAAAGCTCATAGCGTCAAATCTTTTGCCCAGAAATATTTAAAAAGCTTGGCGATTATTCCGATCACCTACAAAAACCATACTTACGGTAATATGTATTTTTGTTTTATCGACGAAAGAAACTTTTCAGCGGAAGATGAGGCGTTATGTGATTCCTTAGGTAATAGTGTTGCTCAAGCTTTAACTATTAATCACTTACATAGCAACCTCCAAGAAATTAAGCACACGCTGGACCATTCTCCCCAACCCAAAGTTATTTTCGATCCGGAAACCCAAGCTATTTCTTACTACAACAAAAGCCTATTATCTCAAATCGGCTTAAGCCCTAAACAACTTTTTAACGCGAAATTTTTAGAAATTATTCATCCCAAAGGCCGTAAAATTATTGAAAAACGTTTAGAGCATATTATTACCGAAAAAATCCCATCTTCCGTATTTGAAGTAACCCTTCTGGGACCACATCAACATAAAATCCCGGCTGAAATTTTATTACAATATGTGACCCAACCGGACCAACCGCCCCATCTGTTCGCAATCATTAGCGATTTGCGGGAAAAGAAAAAAAACGAAGAACAAATCCGCCAGGCCGCATTTCATGATACCCTAACCGGCCTGCCCAATCGATTTTTATTTACACACAAGCTCGACAATCTACTCTTACAAAGCCGGCAGAAACGAAAAAAATTTGCCGTTATGTTTCTGGATCTGGATCGATTTAAATTTATTAATGATACGGCCGGTCACCTGATGGGCGACGTCCTTTTAAAGCAGGTCGCCCAACGATTACAAGCGACAATCAAACGGACGGACACGGTTTCTCGGCTAGGTGGCGATGAATTTGTTATTTTACTGACCAACCTGCGCTCCGCTCAAAAAACTGATCTCGTCGCCGAGCGTATCCAAAAAGCTTTTTTAAAACCGTTTACTTTACCCAATAATCAGGAAGTGTACATGAACTGTTCGATTGGGATCAGCACTTTCCCAAAAGATGGTTTGGATACTGAAACGCTTTTAAAAAACGCTGATAATGCACTTTACCAAACCAAGCAGCATGGTGGTAATGGTTTCCTCCACTACCACCGCGGGATGATAAATCTAGAACTCAGTCATTTAGAAATGGAGAAAAATCTCCGTAAAGCCATAAACTCCAACCAATTGCGACTACAGTACCAACCGATTATCGATCTTAAAACCGGAACAATCAAACATATGGAAGCTTTAGTTCGTTGGCAGCATCCCACACTGGGATTGATTCTGCCCGGAGCTTTTATTCCTTATGCTGAAGAGTCTGGGCTAATCATCGCCTTAAGCCAATGGGTGGTCAACGAAATTTGTAAACAATTAAAAAAATGGCGTCGAAGAAAAATTGAAATTCCAATCAATATCAATATTTCTGCTCGCGAACTACTTCACAAGAACATGATTTCGAAAATTCGAATGCATCTACGCAAATGTAATTTGCTCCCCAAGGATGTAATTTTAGAATTAACCGAGACTTTTTTAATCAAAGATATGCAAAACTCAGTCAACACCCTGACTGAGTTGAAAGAATCTGGATTTAAAACCGCGCTTGATGACTTTGGAACTGGCTTTGCTTCCCTGAATTACCTCAAACGCATGCCCGTCAATTATATTAAAATTGACCAAATATTTGTGGCAGACTGTCTCACCAACAAAAAAGACGCTGGGATCATCCAGGCGATGATTGCCGTGGCGCATCATTTAAATATTAAAGTTATTGCGGAAGGCGTGGAAACTCGAGCACAAGCCAAATTTTTGCAAGAACAAGGCTGTGATCTCGTGCAAGGCAACTACTATAGTCTACCCGTGGGCGCTGAACAGTTGAAGTCTCTCCTTAAAAAACAGTTTAAAACCTAAACTTTTGAGTTTAACATTCGGTTTAAGGTTAGTGCGACTTTCAGTTCCATTGCGTCGTTAAATTTTCGCGGGTCTAGAGACGTGATTTTACTGATTTTATCCAACCGATACAACAATGTATTACGATGAATTTTTAATGACTTGGCGGTTTGAGTTAAGTTCATGTTCTCGTTAAAAAATATCTCCATCGTTTCTAGTAAGTATTCGTTACCTTGCATTTTTTCGGTCAACCGGCGAACAAAATCACTTTGCCATTTTTTATTACCTCCCGCCAACGTCGCCAACATCCCGAAGTCATCGATGTGATAAAAACTCCGGTTATCCCCCGCGGTCAACCCTAAGTCCATGGCGCGACTCGCCTCTTCGAACGCTAAAGCTGGTCCATCTTTCCCACGGTAAAAACTTCCTATGGCGATCGACACTTTGGGGAATTTCGCTCCGAGGCGTTCTTTCAGAATCTGTTGGAACTCACTAGAACGTTTGCGTAACTGCTCCACCATATCCCGGCCATCAACGTCATACAACTCGTCGATCAACACCACAAAAACATCGGAGCCAAAATACGCGACAGTACATCCGCTTAAACGCCCGAAAAACCGATTTACTGCTTGAAAAATTTCTTTTTTATAACTGGAAAGCAAGGATTGCTTTTCATCCTCTGCGGCCGTGACATTGTCACCAAATGACAGCTGCCAAAAATTTTTGATGTTAATGACCATCACCACTTTATCGCGATTGAGTTGTAGTTCTAGAAGGTCCGCCTCTTCTCGCACTTTCGTATCCTGAACTTGAAGTTCTCGGTGCAATAGGCCAAACACAAAATTATCCTTGATTTTATCTTTATAAGGAAAATGGTCCATAGCGATAGTTTGATGAACCAAGAGTTCAATCGTCGCTCGCAGTACTTGAGCATAGCTTTGATATTCTTTCAATTTTTCTTCCAAAAACACCGCACCTAAGTTTTCATCTGAATAAGTTAACGGAATAATTACGCCACCGTTCGGTTTTTTACCTCCTAGATCTGAAGGCTCGGCGGTCACTTTAGAGTTGATCGCTTTTCTAATCTCTTCGTAATTTTTACCCATTTCTGCTAAATCCGGTGAAGCCATGACTTCCCCATGTGCATTAAACAACACCACCTTCTTTTTTAAAAGGGTAGTAAGCTTGTTATATAAAATTTCGGCTAGTTGTTCGTCTAATTCCATATAGTTAATATATACAGTGAAATCGGCTTTGGCAAGTCAATTTTATCCAGCTTTAAGATTTTTTTTGTATAAATCATACAAAAAATAAACCAAAAACACCTACCCCTAAGTGTTTTTGGTACAGAAGCTTATAATGTCGTCCTAAATAGTTGTTTCTAATAATGAATCTGTTAGTGAAGGCTAGCCGCCTTAAGCTTATTCAAATTGAGAAATCGACTATTTAAAGTAAATTTAGTGTACTCAGATACAATTTCGAGCGCTATAGGAAAATAAATAAAAGAGGCTATTTCAAAGCCTCTTAAAACTATAGGATCCCCTAAAATTTCAGGGGTTTTGTGGATTTGCTGAGTTTTACATCTTCACATTGATTAAATTCCCTGACTCATAGCGCTTGAGGCCTCGATTGAATACGAGTACAGCTAAACCTAGCGTGATCAGCCACACAACAAACATATAAAACAGGTGTTGCCAATCAAAAAATTTAATCAGGCGCACCGGCACCCAATTAAAGAAAAAAACTGGAATAAAGGTAAACGAAATAAATTTTATAATTCCGGTAAACGACGTTTCCGGATACAAAGACATCCCGAGCATAATACTAAAGATTCGTTCCGCGGTTTCCTCAAAGTTACCAAAAAAGAAGGCTAAAGACTGCAAAATTATGACAAAATTATAAAGCATCAAAGAGGAAAAACATGCCAGCAAAAAAAATAGTAAAAATTTTTCCCAAGAATGAATTAAAAAAACAAACAGAATCAAACCGAATAAAAAATCTCCAATTGCCGAAATATTACTTCGGCTCGTACTCACTTGCCATAAAACGTTTTTCGGTAACGTCATGTAATAATCCAGTTCGCCGCGGGCAATATTACGAGAAATTTCTTCGGCATTCCCGGCGATGACACGATAAATTCCAAAGTTCGTCATCCCGACTGCAAACAACAACATCGTGTCCTGAATATGCCATCCGTTCAAATCCGGAAATCGGTTAAAAAATACCATCCACATGATGATTAAAAAAACATCATTCAATGCCATACCAACTACTTGGGTGATGAAACTGGCTCGATATTCCATCGCGGAAAGAATATTGAGCTTCGTTACCTCATAAGTTAAAATTATGTAATTCCAAAGTTTAGCCGCCATTGATTGAGACTTGTTTAATTCCCCTTTTGTATATCTGACTGAGGATGACTGAAAAAATTGCGATCCAAATTATCTGGACTGGAAAATATTTCAGAAACATACTCCAGTCACCTTGGATCATAACTCGAGCCGGAGCATAAAACATTTGGTTAAATGGCAATAAATCGACGACCCTTTTAAAATTCTCGGGATACAGTGAAATCGGGATAAAAATTCCTCCGATGACCCATAATAATTTATCGTAAATCCACCGATATGCGGAAATATCTTCGGTCCAAAAAGCTAGAAGGCCAATAATTAAAATCGCCAATGTATTTAAAACAAATCCAAATAGCAATAGAATCAAGCCGAGTCCGACACTAACGATACTAATTTTAACGGCGCCAACTAAAAGAAAAGCTGCGAGCAGAGCGAAAAAACTGTTAATAAAAAGATTACCGGCAATAATCCCAAAGCAAGCTGAAAAATTAAACCAGAGATAGCTGTACGGTTTGGTTATAGAGTAGACGATATTACCATTTTTTATTTCATCTTCGATGTCTTTCATGATTTTCCGAGTCCGATTGGAGACATGAAAACTTTGCGTTAAAGATAAAATCCAGATCGTTTGAGCTAAAGTCAGGTCACCAATGACAGTAGTGTTTGATAAGCGAAAAGCCAAAGTATAAAGTTGGGAAAATATCCAAGTTCGAACCGCAATCAACCCGGCTGTCCCTAATATATCACCAATATAGACCACGGAATTATGATAGGTAATCCGAGCAATCTCAAAATACTTTAAAAATTTCAGGCGAAAAACTTCAGTCATATTTTTTTTCCAAATAAATTTGGGCGATGATATCTTCCATGGGCGGATCGTAAATATTCATATCCACGATATCAAAATTATTTGCCGCATACGTCAAAAAGCTTTGTACCGAATTTTCAATTTCCAACTCGACTCTAATTGTAGATTCAGTTCGCTCACTAATTTTGGCTCCGGGATAATGAAAATTTTTGGTGGAGCCATTCACGACCAGCTCGATTGTTTTGGTTTTAATATAACTCTTCTTAAATTGTTCGGTCGTATCGTCAAATAGGATGCGGCCGTGATTAATAACAATAGTCCGCTTCGCCAACGCTTCCACATCCCCCGCATCATGACTGGTCAAAAAGATCGTTACTTTTTCTTTTTGATTTAAGTGTTTAATGACTTCCCGGATTCGCTGCTTGGCGATCACATCCAACCCAATCGTGGGTTCGTCTAAGAAGATAATTTTCGGGCGATGCAAAAGCGAAGCCACAATTTCACAGCGCATCCGTTGACCTAACGATAATTTTCGAACTGGCGTTTTCAATAGATCACCAATGTCAAAAGCTTCAACCAAATAATTCAGGCGATCTTTAAATTGGTGCTGATTCAGTTCGTAAATACGGGAAAATAAATTGTACGTATCTTGCGGGGGCAAATGGTACCAGAGCTGCGGCTTTTGTCCAAACACTGAGCCGATGTGGTAAGCCAATTCTTGACGTTGACGACTCGGATTAAATCCCATGACACTGATCATACCGCCACTAGGATACATGATTCCCGTCATCATCTTGATGGTCGTCGACTTCCCCGCACCGTTAGGCCCGATGAAGGCCAAGATTTCGCCTTCGTGAACACGAAACGATAGATTGTCCACTGCCTTAACTTTTTTGTAAGCCGGGCTTAACAACGACCTAACCCCACCAAAAAAACCTGGAGATTTTTGCTTCAGGTTAAAAACCTTGGATAAATTTTCGACTTCAATTATCGGTTTCATTCCTCTGGTTCTTCTTCCGCTTTTTCTTTGAGGAATCGCTTATAAAACCAAAAGACTACTCCGCCGATCCCTACAATCCCCACGCCGAGCAGGACCCAATATTTCCAACTGGAACTCTGACCATAACCTTTCGGTCTCACTGGCGTAATTTTCGAAACGCGACTCCCAGCGCGAAAAATCGGGGCTGTGGCTTCACCATTTAAGCGCAAAATTGAAACTCGACCACCATCCACAACGTATTCGGCCGTCGTCACAACTCCCCACTTGTAGCCACTGCCGGTATTGGCCAAAACCCAGTCACCAACTTGAAAATCCATACTCTGCATCAGCTTACCATCAATATTCACGTCCACGGCCGTGGTAGCCAAATTGGGTGAATTCAATTTCGTCATAACGTAAGTCGTCGAGGGGTTTAAGTTCGCGTCATTGATGGTAAAATTTCCATTTTTAGTTGAGGTAACTACCCCCCAAACTGAATCTTTATTACCGTTTTGGATTAAGACGATATCCCCGAGGTTGGGTGAGGTGTAGGTACCGGAAATATTATTCCAGTTACCATTATCCGAGGTGGTAAATTTTACTGTATCCGAACCACCAAATTTCGAAATATCAAAATCTCCATTACCCACTGGATTACCATTAACCGACAATGTGGTAGGAGTCAACGGAGTTGTCACCACGCCCCAGCCGGGTTGTTGACCATTGGGCGGCTGCACAAACACAATATCCCCCGGATTCAAAGGTGGAGTCGTGGTATTACTTGAGCCGTTTATGTTATAGGTGTTTGTCGATTCTGGCGGAAGTTGAGCTGGAAGCTGATTAATAACCGGTTCAGGACTGGGACTGGGAGAATTTGGCGTGGGAGTCGGGCTGGGTCCCGGCGGCGTACCCGGAGTTGGGGTCTGAGAATTAGGGGTTGGCGTGACACTCGGCGTGGGAGTCGGTGATGGACCGGGCGAATTGGGATTATTTTTGGAACCGAAGCTACCTTGAAAATTCGGCTGGGTATCTTCCGGAGCGGATTCGAGAGGAGGTAAATCCGGCACGCCCTGGGTCGCGGCTAACACGGGCAGGCTGACCAAGCTTACTCCCACAAATAAAATTAAACTAAAGAATATTTTTTTGATCATAATATTTTAATTAATCCGACTTCCAACTAATCTGCTGATACCCTGAGGAATCTAACGGGAAACTTGGCGGTGGACCATACAGTAAATTACTATCATAAACTGTATTGGTATGAACGTAGCCCGAGATGACGGTTGGCCCTGACACCCAACTCCAGGTCCAAGTGCCAAAACTGGAAGTGGAACCGTAAATCGTAATGGAATTTAAGACGCTAATCGGATTATTACTAGCATCCACGAATTCAAAGCGCTGCGCACTGCCGTTTTGAGCAATCAAGGCCCCATCAATTTCCAAATCATTCGGCGAATTATATGTAATTAAGATATGTTGCTGAGCAATTAATCCTAATACATCAGTCCCATCTTTGGCACTGTAAACAATATTATTGGGAATCATAATACTCGGGGCCGTTCCCGAATTATAGGGCAAAACCGCCGCGGCCACTAGTACCCGACCTCGAACGGTGCCTTCAACCCAAGTTTTATCCTCCACATATATCACACCATTGGCTGGGATATTTTGAGTAAATTGCAAAGTTCGGGTGGAATAATCCAGATCTTCATTATGAGCAGTAAAAGCGACGTCATAACCTTTCGGAGTAGCTTGCAACCCGGTGACTTTATAGACTGTCACCGTGCCGTTGGCATTAAAAACTAACGAATACCCCTGGGCACTGGATGGCGGTAAATAAATTCCACCGTTTTGAGCAGTCGTTTTCATGGTCGCTAGATTAGCAGTAATAGCGGAAAAATCCTGGTTTGGTACGGGATACTGCCAGAAATTTTGAGTCGAAGCGGGCGCAGATCCCCAAATACCATTTTTAGTCGTAGAAGGATTACAGCCAAAAGACGGGGTACAGCTATAAGTTTGTTTGGCCGAAGTAATCAGGGCGTTACCGGTACCATCAAACCTGACTCCCCCATTGGTATGAAACTGACCACTAACTCCTTCGGTACTACCGATCCAAGCATCAGAGTTGGTCAAAAAAGCGTACTTAGCCAATGACGGCACTCCGTACCGCACAGTGATCGTGCGTTTTGTGTTCGGTGCGGCCAAAGTGTAGCCGGTGGACTGAATAGTCACAATCGTCGAACCAGTGGGAGGTGCTGTAATTACTAAACTGTATCGCCCGATGACTTGTTGAGTGTCTTTGTCAATATAATCATGAACATATGGGCCACTCATATTCGTCCCATCTTTATAATCACTAACAAAGTGAGCGAGGTGCCATTGATAGTAATTCACCCCCGCTTCGGCAATTTGAAATGCCTGTTCCCGATACGCGGTGGAACGAATAACTTTAAGCTGGAAAACTGCATAACTAATCACACCGGTCATCACCACGCTAAAAATAAACATAATCAAAATTTCATATACGATCATGATCCCCGCTTCTTTTGATGGTTTATGTTTTAACATCAATTTCCAAGGTTAGTTTTAAGATTTCGGATGGTTCCGCCTGCGGTTACAGTATAAAAGTTGGTATTCGCCAGTCCGCCGCGGTTATAGACTCGCAAGTTAATTGAGACGAATTTAACCTGAGTCACGTTGACCGGCTGAGTCAAAAAATTATTCCCGACGCCATTGTAATTCCCATTGTAATAATAAAATAAGGGCGTTGCTCCGTTGGCCACGTTGTCCTGAACTACCGTCACAGTTTCTTGAGCCAAATTGTAAGCTGGTGGATTCCCCGAGGGTTTGGTCACCCCTCGTTTGAGCTGGCCATTGGAAATAAAATAATTAATGCGATCAATGGTCGAACCGGTAAAAGAGTAAAAGATAACTTGCTGATCGCCAGCAGTAGCTAAAGCATACGCCCCATCCACTGAAGCCTGGGCGTTTCGCAGCTCGGTAATCAGATTAAACACGGCCTTTCGGGCCTGGTCCCCACCAGCTAGCAAACCACTTTGTCGGTTCGCATTCACTAAGATAGAAGAAACTAACAAAAAAATGCCCGCAGAAATCATGGAAAAAATCCCGATCGCCACAACTGTTTCAATTAAAGTAAAGCCTTTATTTTTCATCTTTCCAATTAATGGCTTAATAATATCTGTAAGGTCTGATTGCCGGTTATATTCAAATTACTGACAGTCTTTGTGGTATACCCGGCCAGGGTTGCCGTGATTTTATATTTATTTGAAGCTGCAACACCGGTAAACGCATACTGCCCGGGAGTAAAACATCCTGCGACATAGTTGACCGTGACATTGCTTAAAACCGGAGTCTGAGCCGTGGACGTCGTGCTTAAAAAGGCCTTGTAACGTAAGTAACGATTGTTATCATGGACCACTGAAATATTGGTGCCCGAGACCGTGTAGTATGTCGCAGCAGTACCATCGGGACCCACAAAATTCCAAGTCGTATTATCATCATTGGTTGCGATTTGGAATTTCAAAGTCGTAGCCGCATTCTGAGATGTGGGTGACCAGGTGAGAGTCGTATAATTACTGGCGCCCCCAGTATCAAATGTTGAGGAGATAAATTGTCCAGCTGGGACATAATTTCCCGAAAGCTTTTTTAATCGTACGCCCACGGGTAAAGTTGCGACATCTAAATTCCCATCATCGGAAAAATATTGATTAGTATTGACGAAGTTTGTCTGACCAGGTCCCCCGGTCCAGCTACTTTGAGTCAAAATACTGCCCCCAGTAATCCCGGTCAAGTTCACGTTCGGCGTGATATTAGTATTGGTTAAATTCAAACTGACATTTTCCAGCGCCACATTCGTCGTCGAATCTTTGACCACCACAAGCAAACTGTTCGCGGTCTGTGGGGATAAAATCATAGTAAACGTTTGGCTAGCTTGTGGCAGTACCGCGATCTGCTGAATCGGCGACGTGCCAGTGATCATAAGATTCTGACCAGTGAGGACCGTCGGAGTAAAGGTATCCCATTCGATGTTGTCAAGGCTAATCAAACCAGCGGAGGAAGTTAGGTTTTGGTTAAATTTATAAACATTCGGGCTGGTACCGATGAGCTTTGCTCCTAATAAATTGATGCCGACATTATTTAAATTTTGACACGTGGAATTTAAAGTTTTAATTGCCAAGTTCCCGGGAAGATCTATAGCAAAACTAACTACTGTTACTACTCCATTACTCACTGTCGAGTCTGGCTTAGTCGGATTTGGGTTTCCACCTGATACGGGATACGTTTGATCCGTACTGTATCCGGGTTTTGTGACCACAATATGATAAGCATTCACCCCAGCTGGCAACCCGACTTCAATCCAGCTTCCAGTGGCATCCGTGGTGCGATCCAATATAATGGTGCCGGCAATATTTTGAATATGGACGGCGGCATCCGGAATAGGTTGACCGGCCGCATCAATGACCTTAATCGACAACGCACCAGCGTTGGATAGTCCTTCCAAGCCTTTCGGAATAACCGAAGTTAGGAAACTCCGCGTCACATTGGTCGTCGTGTTTAAAATTTTCATTTTCACCTGCTTGTAGTCATTGGGTGCCGCGTCATTACCAGCCACCACGGTGCCATCTGCCGTGTCATCAGTATAAGTTACTTCGTAGGAAATTCTATACGTCACCGCCCCAATCACCGTGGCAATCGGATTCGACTGGTCTGGTAAATTTCCATGCGGGTTACCAAAGGCGGTACCGACCTGACTGTAAGGGAGGTTTCTAACAATTTCTAAATAATCAGAAGCCAGCCCAGCTAAAATAGTTTGTTCGCGGCCAGACTTCACAGTTCTGGAAAGCACGCCAAAAAGATTGATGACGCCAACCACCAGCACAATGAAAATCCCCATGGCAACGACGGTTTCAATCAACGTAAATCCTGCAAACAAACTTTTACGCATGTTATTGATTTAAATTAAAGGGACTTGGATTAGTCAAAGTCGGCGGAGTCGGGACAAACTTATCCAAACCGTCCAAAAATCCGCTCACTTGTTTAAAGGTTTCGCGGTTAACACGAATAATATTGTTACTGGCCACGGTTTGGGGTTGAGGATCGAGATTTTTGTATAAATTATTGAATCCCAGATAAAATTCGGCCAAAATCAACAAAATAAGGAGAATTCTTAAAATCCAACCCGCGCTAATTTTTTTTGGTAAATTAATGTTCATTGTGATTTAGTTGTTGGATTAGTTGTTTTCTTTCTCACCAAAAATACACCTTCAATGGTTACTGTCAGCTTATCCGCGTGCTTACTGATCCCCTCTCCACTGGAAGAATTATCAGTAACTGTATTAAAATTAATATTTTCTATTTCCGTAAAATGCGGCAAGTGTTCCATGTACTGGATAAATCTCAAGACGTTGCCGAAAGTACCATTGATCTGTAACGTATACCCAACTTCCGTAGACAGATTTTCATTCTGAATAATGTTTTTAGTACTGATCGGTACACCGGAGGCGTCAAATTGCTCCTCAATTCTCAACACCTCTTCAACTTCACTGGCTTGGGCAGCACTTTCGATCTCCGCAATCGCCACCTGCAAATTTTCTCGAGCTAAAATACGGGTCAAAACCTTGTTTTTATCTTGGGCTGCATTTAAGTCCGCCTGAGAGTTTTTATAGGCCAAAATTTGCTCGGCCAAGGTCTCTAAGTCTGTCCGTTTTTGTGTGGCTTTAACATAGAGTTGATGCACTTCTTCCAGGTTCGGATAAATGACTACGCCAAAGATCGTGAGCGTCGCCACAAGCCCTAAGACAATACTGATAATGACTTTAAATAAAACTCTCATTGTTTATTGATTTTGTCTTTATTTACAAAAAACGTAAAAGTAAAATTCGCAATTTTTGCCCGTTCCAAATTCGCCAGTGGAAAATTAATATCGCGGAAATAGTCAGACTTAATAATTGAAGACCAGAGTAAGATCACACTGTCCCGACTCTCAGCTTGACCCAAAATCTCGATCCGACCAGTTTCCCGATCCAATGTCACTTGATTTAGCTGCACATCAGCTGGAATTAAATTCGTTAAAGCGATAATCGCCTTGGACCAATAATATTTTTGGCCTATAAAATTATTTAACTCTCTGATACTTGCGTTCAGCTCCAACACTTGGTCCTGCAGGGAACGGTAGTCGGAAGAATTCAGTGTGTCATGACTTTTCACGATTTCCGCGTCCGTGGCTTGCGCTTTTCGATTCAGATAAATCTTCGTTGCAAAAATCAAAGCGATAAAGACAACCAAACTGCCGATTACAATAAACCAAAACAGTAATAAGTGTTGGAATAAAAATTCCAAATGAGTTTGCTTTTGTTCGTCTTTAGGGAGTAAATTTATAACCTTCATGTTTGTTAGTTATCTTCGTAGACACATCCTCGTAGGGCCAAGCCAATTGCAGTCACATAACCGAGCGCATCGACTTGAATCCCGACCGGTTTTTTGGCCATGGCTTCGACGTTGATCCAGGGATTTCCTAAAATAATTCGTTTCGGACCAACATCTTTCTCTTGATGTAACTGGGCGGTAATATAATCAATAATTCCGATGAGTTTTGCACTACCCCCGCACAAAAAAATGTCATCAATCGCTTGTTTCGGGTTAGCATGGTCTTCGTAAAACCGCATGACGTTACGAATTTCGTCCACAATGTTATTTAAAATTGGCAACATGGCTTGCCGCGCGGGATTGGAACCATTGGCCTCGCCCAAGCCAGTCGCAAATTTTAATTCTTCAGCTTTCGCCGTCTGGACTCCCAAATCACGACTAATACTTTCCGTAAACGCTCGCCCAGCTACTGGGATACTGGAGGTATACTCGATAATGCCATTCCGGACTATGATAAAACTAGTTTGACTCGTGGACAAATCAATAATCAAAATTGGCTTGGTCGCATCAACGGGAGAAATTAAGGCTCGCGCCGTGGCTTGGGATTCAAGCTCTAGACCTAACGGGCGAAGTTTTATCGAATGTAGTGCACTCACTAGCGAGTCCACATACACTTTCGGTGTTGCGGTAACTAACACTTTCATCGTCTGCTTTTGCTCGTTGATAATTTGCCAATCAAGATAAACTTGGTCCACCGGAATCGGAATATCTTGCTCCAGTTCGTATTGCACCGCCGTATGAATTTCACCTTCGGACATTCTGGGAATTTCCAAAGTTCGAACGAATGACTTAGCTTCCGGAATCGAGCAGACCACATATTTCGTATCGATTCGTTTCGCGCTACTGATTGCTCGTAAAATATTGTCGGCCAACTTTTTTTCTTCCACGATCATGTGGTTGTTGATAATCCCCTCCACCAGCGGCACCGTCCCATAAGCATGCAAGCCTGTTTGCTTATTGGAGCGCTTGAGTTGGAGAACTTTGATCGACACATCTGAGATATCGAGACCAAAGGCATTGATTTTTTTATTTCCAAATATCATAAACGATTATTGAATACTCTGACCGATATTGTAAATCGGACTGATTAATGCCACCGCCAAAAACCCGACCACACCTCCGATAACCATCATGATTACTGGCTCTAAGATGGAGGATAAATTTTTCATGGTTTGATCCACTTCTTGCTCGTAAAAATTTGCCACTTCGGTTAAAACTTGATCGGTTGTCCCCGACTCCTCCCCCACTTCCATCATCTGAACGACTAAGTTCGAAAAAAGTTTTGGCTCTTTTTCAAACGTCGCGGTCAGGGGTGAGCCGATTTTGACTTTAGATCCAGCTTCCGCGATAATTTTTTGATAATAAATATTTCCCACAACGTGAGAAGAAATATCCAGCGCCTCCACGATCGGCATGCCGCTGCGGATGAGTGAAGCGAAAACTCGTAAAAATCTTGCCAAATTAATTTGTACGACAATTTTAGAAATAATGGGGATATAAAACACTACTTTATGTAAAATCTTTTTTCCACCTTCGGTCCGGCGCCAGTAAAGAAATGCCCCGACCAGGGATAATGCTCCAAAAAAAATCAGTATGCCAAATCGAGCAAAGACATCAACCAAGCCCATGACCACACGTGTCATAATCGGTAACTGGGTATTAAAGTCCTTAAACGTTTCGGTTAGTTTGGGTAACACAAATGTAAACATCAAGAATCCCACTAAACTTAAAGCGATAATAATAACGATCGGATAAGTCATGGCCCCGCGCGCTTTGGACACTAAATCATAGTCGCGTTGCATTTGCTCCGAAAGGTAACTTAAGTTTTTATCCAATTCCCCGGAAGCTTCTCCCACACGAACCATGTTGATAAAAATCGGTGAAAAAACATTGGGGTATCGGGACATGGAATCAGCCAAGGAAGTACCGCTTTCGACCATCCGAGCAATTTCACCGACAATTTTTGCAAAACGCGGATTGACCGTCTGGGTCGTCAAAATTTTCAAACCCTTAGACACAGGCAGACCCGAGCGGATCATCACGCCTAAGTTTTTAATAAAGATAATTTTATCTAACAGCTTAATTGGTCGGACTTGATTAATCAGATAGTCTAAATCAAAGCTCTTTTGGACGGGTTTGATCACTGTAGGCGTCAACCCTTCGGCCCGCAGTGAATCTGCCACAGCGCGTTCGTTAATCGCTTGGATAATACTTTTTTGGATCACACCCGATTTATCCCGGGCAATGTAAGAAAATTCTGGCATAGATTACTCTCGACTCACCCGCATAATTTCTTCAATCGTTGTCGCCCCTTGCAAACATTTAATAAAGCCGTCCTGCCACATCATCACCATTCCCTGTTCAATCGCTTTTTCTTGAATTTGACTGGTGGGCGCGCGCTTCATAATCAAATCCTGAATTTCAGTGCTGACTTCCAAAACTTCATAAATCCCCTTTCGTCCGCGATATCCCGTTTGACCGCACTTGTCGCAACCATGACCCTTAAAAAAATTCAGTTCTGTAATACTAGCAATTTTTTCGTCAATAAACTTTTCTCGCTTTAAAACTTTTAACAGCGCGTCCAAATTATATTCGATACTTAACGTTTGCTCAAATTCTTTATCGACTTTATATTCCTGCCGACAATCGGGGCAGACCTGCCGCGTCAACCGCTGTCCGACCACCGCATTGACGGTAGAGGCGATCAAATACGGTTCGACTCCGATATCTAGCAACCGAGGTAAGGCACCTGCGGCATTGTTGGTATGTAAGGTCGAGAGTACCACGTGCCCAGTTAAAGCCGCGTGTACGGCCTCTTCAGCCGTTTCACCGTCTCGGATTTCCCCGATCATAATCACATTGGGATCTTGCCGCAATAACGCCCGCAAGCCCATAGCAAATGTTAGGCCAATTTTTGGATTCACCTGGGTTTGATTGATTCCCGAAATCCGATACTCAATCGGGTCTTCAATCGTCGAGATGTTTACCCCTTTGGTATTTAAAATCGACAACACCGTATACAAAGTGGTGGATTTGCCACTCCCCGTCGGTCCAGTAACTAAAAGCGCGCCATGCGGTTTTTTTATATTCCGCATAATGACTTCATAGTTTCGATGAATAAACCCAAGTTCGTCTAAACTCAGTGCTTTAGTGGATTCGTCGAGCAATCGCATGACAATTTTTTCACCATCAAACACCGGAATCGTGGAGACGCGGAAGGAGATATTATAGCTATCTTTTTGGACCTTAAACCGGCCGTCCTGAGGTAAGCGGTGTTCGTCGATTTTTAAATTGCTAATGACCTTAATTCGAGCCACTAAACTCGACTGAACGACTTTCGGCAACGTCATCACGTCGTGTAGAACGCCATCAATTCGATATCGAACCATGACTTCTTTTTCTTGCGGTTCAATGTGGATATCTGACGCTTTTTCAAAAATCGCATATTCCAAAAGTGTATCCACCACGCGGACGACCGGAATCTCAGACGCCATTTCTTTGAGTTTTTCCCCAACTGTACCTGTCGTGGGGGCCACTGGATTCGTTTCGCCCTTTTTCGAAACGATCTTTGCAAATTCAGCTTCTAAACTGCTGTGATACTGCTTTAATGCATACTCTAACGAGCTTTTACTAACAAAAAACGGCACAATTTCCAAATCAGTCTTTTTCTTAATCGCGTCTTTAGTCTCTAAATCATCCGGATCTAACATCGCCAGGCTTAATTTTCCATTCTCCAAGGCAAAAGCCGCAACCTTATGACGTCGAGCAATTGGTTCGGGCACTAATTGGAGGGTTTCTTTGGGTATTTGACCTAAATTCTTTAGATCTTTGTACTCAACATTATAAAAACCGGCCGCAATCTGGGTCAGTTTTTCTTCATCAATTATCTTTTTATCCAGTAAAAGCTCGGAAATATCCTCTTTTTTCTGGCTAGCTTCTGATAATAGACCCGACCAGCTCTCTGCAGTGACGATTTTGGCGTCCACCAAGACCTGTTTCAATTGTTCCGAATCAAAAGCCATGTTTTTGTTAGAATTTTTTTATTTCGCAAAGTAAAAACGTGCCGTTATTATAGCACATTTGGTCTAAATCTCAAAATTATTTATTCATCTCTCTATAAACCTCAGCAGTGATGGTTTTAATCACATCCTCCAAGTCCTCAATCTTCTTCCCGCGCGTCATAACACATAATAAAAAATTATGTTCGCCATACACCAACCCGCAGTCATGCAATTCAATTCCAGACTGGCTTCCCTCTTTCCCAGATAGCACATGTTCGCCAAATTTATGAGCCACTAAAGTTCCACTGGGCAACCCGGCAGCGAGCCCATCTTTAAAAGTAGTTTGCGATAAATAAGATAAAGCCTGTTCGGAATACTCTCGTTTTAGATACGTGGAGTTGTACAAAATTCGAAAAAATAACGAATAATCCTTAGCCGAAATTTCATAATCCGCATCACTGGGTCCTTGTAATCCAAAATCCGAATAAACTTCATCCAACGCTTGGCCATCTAAAGTGCTCAGGAGAGTAAATGTCGCGCCGTTGTCCGAGTCCACAATCATTTTTTTAATCAAATCATTGACCGCATACGATTCATTTAAAACTAGTTCAGAGGGCACATTGAATTCCGAACTGGTCACTTGATTTTTGACCTCTTGAGTAAACTTAATTTGATTGTTTAAAATTGCTGGATTGGTCTCCGCTTGCTGGTAATACGCAATCATGACCACCACCTTCAATAAACTGGCAGGATAATAGCTGATATTATCGTCAATCCCTACCCAATGACCTTGGTTGCCACGAAAATATATCGAAACCTGATCAGCTTTGTGTTGACCCTTTTTAGTATCGATAATCTGCGTTAGCTTCTTGCTTAATTCTTTGTATTCTCCAAAATCTTTACTTTCTGGAAAATCATATGCTAACAGCGGGTTGATAAATTGATAATTATTATTTTTTTCTCGGATGGACCGGATTTGTCCAAAAATAAGATTTTGACTCTCTTCACTCTGTTGATTGGTCCACACCCGTCCCATCCAAAAAGCACCCAAACCAATCACGATGATGATAAATAGATAAATTCTATCGCGTTGATTCAAATACCACATATTTATAATTTATCGATTTGGGCTTTAAGTTGGTTTAGTTTATCCATTCGATCTGCTGAAACTTCATAATCTTTGATGAAAATATAATCCGCGTTCGCCTTTGATCTGTTTCGTGTCTTTATATCTGCTTCTAGTTTTTTAATATACACATCAGCCAGCAAATTTGCCCCTTCGGTTCGGAACATAATTTGCAAAATTGTTAAAGCATGGGTTTGGGCCGTATCTAAATCCCCCTTCTCTAACGCCAACCGGCCCAATTTTTCTAAAGATAAAATTCGTAAATATCGAAACCGCCAACTCAGCGGCACTTGATCATAAACTAAAGTCGAGATTTCTAAAGATTTATTATAATCTTCTTTCAAAAAATACTGATTATAAACGTTCACATAAATTTTACTTTCCACTTTAATGTAATCACTTTGATTTTTATTAGGGTCATCCGGACCTTCGGGGGTTCCTGGTTCTCCAACCCAGTTGCGATCATAGGCAATTTTTAAATTTTGAGCAAAGGCAGCGTAATCTTCCTTTTCTCCAGTCACTTTCAGATCAACTAGAACTTGCTGTTTCTCGGTTAATTCCACGTCTGGTTTTTTTCGAGGTAGAAAAAAAATAATTCCCGCGGCTAAAATTAAAACTAATAACAGAATTAGATTTCGTTTCGTAAAATATTGTTCCATTCGCATATTATAACCAATTTATCAGCCAAAATCAAACAAAACACCCCTTCGAGAAAATCCCGAAGGGGTGTGTTTGTATCCTACTATAACTCTTTAGTTCAAGAGATTATAGGTTGATGGAGTTGATGGTTGCACCGTCTGAACCCGCAGCGGTAGCAGCAACACCGTTCGCGTCTTTCATGGTAGTTGCAGCAGAGCTTGCGATGATAGACTCAGTGCCATCAGCGGCATCAAGAGTAAGTGCCGAAGTGACTGTTAAGGTCAACACGGTACTGGAAGAGTTCAACTGAGCAGTTACAGCGCCTGTAGGAGCACCCGTAATGGCAGTAGTGTTACCCAAACCAATATCAATGATGTTCTTAATACGGATCAAGTCAGTTCCAGCAGTTACACCAGAGATGTCACCAGTAGCAGAATCGACGACAGCAACCGCGGATCCGCCAGGAACCAAGGTGGCGCTTCCAATTGTAGAAGCATCCATCGGTTCGCTAAAGGTAATAGCGATTGTGGCACCAACAGTCAACGCGTCATCAGCAGTACCGTCGGTAATGGTGATATCGGTGATAGTTGGAGCAGTCGTGTCAGCTGTACCGGAGGCAGCAGTTGTGGTCAAAGAACCACCTTGGACCACAGTGCTTGCTTGGTTAACCCAAGTCTGGGAAGTTGTACCATCGCTCCAGGTTACGCTGTTAGACGAGCTGGAAGAAGTACCCAAGGAAGCAAGGCTGAAGTCAACTGAACCTGCGCCAGAGAAGCCGACATCAGCTCGGAAGACGTAGCTTCGTGAGCTGTTTTCGTCAACCTGGTTGGTAGAACCGGTTGTGCTCATTACACAGCGCCACTTGGTGCTCGAAATCGCACCACAAGTAGTTGCATAAGTAGCATTTTGGTCATACTCAGCAGGGTATGCTTTCAAGTTCGATACAGTAGCAGCGGACTTGTTAGCAGTGATATCCATGCTGGTAATAGTTGCAGTGTTGGTTGCTGGATCAGCTGAGTTGTTGGCAGCAGAAACAGTCACGCCGAACACGTACTTACCAGTACCACCAGTAGTGGCACCTGATGGAGAGTCAGCTTTGAGAGCGACACCCAGTTTGGTGTTCAATACTGTTTGAGCATTGCCTACGATACCGGCGTTAGTGTAAGTCGCAACCAAACCACTCAAACGGTAGATATTCTTACCGGTTGTGTGAGCTTGTGCAGTCATACCAAACACGCCACGAGCAACACGCAAGACCGCGCCGCCGTCTGAGAGGACGACTTGGAGATCTTCAGTGGCTGGATCGAATGTCGCGTCAGCGTTTTCATCAATGAAGATGATGTCGCCAGCCGAGAAAGCGATACCGTTGGCTGTAGTCAAGTAAGAAGCATCTGTGGCTGCAGCGCCAGCTACAGTTGTTGTAGCAGGTTGTGCTGTAGTCGCTGTATCTTCTGTGGAGTCAACGTAAGTAGCGGAGTCATTAGCTTTGACAACGATACCTGTGGTGTTCACGAGGCCAGAGCCTGGACCACCAGCAGACAACACAGAAGTGCCTTCAGCTTCGAGGTTGCCCAAGAAGAGCTTAGGTGTCTTACCAGTTACTGCGGTTTGACCCGAAGAAACGTAGGTAGGAGTGACCTTTAAGTAGACTGAAGCATTCTTTGCAACGAGCACACGGCTGCCTCCAGAGAGGTTCCAAGTCGCGTATCCAGGGAGCGTACCATCGTTGACGATCGTTTGATCAGTGCCAACAGTAGCATAGGTTCCATTGGAAGTTGCAGACCAAGACAAGTTAAGTGAAGAGATCGCAGCTGTGTTAGAGCTGGTATCAACATACACGGTTAACTTCTTGATGTATTGATCTTCGTTGGTTCCGGCGAGTTTAACTTTCAATGCGCCGTTAGAATCTGTAGTACCAGCAACCACTTGCGCAGCTACTGGGGTATTGGTGTCGAGAGAAACGGTCAAAACACCGGAGTTAACCGCAGTAATGGTTTGTCCAGAAAGGACAGCATTGCTGTTAGTGTTAACCGCCGTACCGGAAACAGTCGTACCTGAAACTAACAAGGACGGGATAACGGTGTCAGCCACAGTAGTTGTAGATACTGCGCCAGAAGCAACGTCGCCATAAACCTTGAAGGTCATGCTGCTGTTAACTGGTAAGGTTTCGGAAATCGACCAGGAGTTACCAACTGAAGTGGTACCAGAGGTAGCCGCAACAGTAGCTTTGGTCGAAGTCATCTTTGAACCATACATCACATAAACATTGGTCAAATCAGCTGGAGCAAAGTCATCAGCAGTAGTAAAGTCAACCTGGATTGTGTCGAGGTTGATAGCTTCAGAAGTGCCGGAAGTCAAAGTCCAGGATCCGAGCAAAGTCTTGGTGGACGGAACGACGATTGTTTGGTTACCATAAGCCTGGTCTTTTGCAAGAACCATGCTGCCACTGCCAACCGTCAATGTGTTAGCATCAACGTTTGCAGTTGGAACATCGAGTGAAGCATCGCCAGAAACCATGCCTTGGCCGTTATTCACGCCAGTGGACAAGGTAACTTTGAGGGTGTCGCCTGCGACGAAGGCACCAGTACCATCGTTGTCAAACACATCCGCGCGAACTTCAATGACAGAAGTTGTCCCTGCCATGAAGGTCTTGTTGATGTTGAAGGTTGTACCAGTGCTTGCTGGGCTGATCGTAGCGGTGCTACCAACTTGAGCGCCATCAATCAACACACGGCCGTTGCGAAGAGTCGCAGTAGCAGTGGAAGTGAAGTCAACCAAGAGGGAGTCAACCTTTACGTTTTCACCGTAAGTTGTTGCGGTGAAGCGGCCCAACACAACATCAGTACCAGAGAGAACGATTGTGCTCGATGGAGAGTCAGTCGCTTTCTGGACAGTGATGTAGCCGGTAGCGATTGTTTGCTGGAAACCAGTCAAACTGCCAACCGCAGTACCAGTCAAGAAGCCAACATTGTATTGGCTGTCAACCAAACCGATGTCAGTCTTGTTTCGGATAGAGAAGGTGAAGGAGAGGGATGAACCACCCAACACATCAGCTACCACTTTAAAGACGTGAGCACCAGTGATCAATTTGTAAGGTGAGGAAGGAACAAAAGTCACATATCCATTTGAATCTGGATTGCCGACTGTTCCGACGACGTTACCATCAACCATCAAGCGCAAGTTAGCGAGATCAGTCTTGTTGATACCACCGACTTCGCGAATCGCGAAACGAGTCAACCATACATCTCGGGTAACTACGGTTGCAGTTGATTGCCAGACGATGACATCTTTATCAGGTGTCAAGCTGGAGTTGGCAGCAGGAGTAACTGTGCCAAAGGTCACGCCAGCCAAAGTGGCTGAAGCGATAGTGAACAAGTTGCCAGAAATCGGAGTGCCGCTGAAAGCAACAGAACCGACCAAGGCTGAAACGAGTTGCACCCCAACGGTTTCACCGGAGGAAGCAGCCATGTCAGCTCGAACGGAAATAGTCTTTGAACCATTGACGGTAAAGAGACCATTTGGATCGTTGAAAGTGATCATACTGCCGTTAGACACGGAAGCGGCATCAGTCAAACGAGTAGCCCCATCATAGAGGTACACGCTAGACAAGGATGAATCTTGGGAAATACCCAAGCGCTTCAATGTAACGCTGGTAACAGTACCAGTGCCCCAGAAGGTGAAGTGAGCCAAATCCGCACCAGCTTCAGAAGTAACCACGGAACGAGCCGCTGGGTTATCCGAAGACAAAGTCACGGTCATAGAACCGGACGGAGGAGTTGGAGTTGGACCAGGAGTTGGAGTTGGTGTTGGGCTGCCAGTCAACATACAAGTTGGGCGAGCAGGAACATCACCAAGATTTTGTGAACTCAAGTCATAGCTGTTAGCTTGAACAACGTTGGCAAACTTGTAGCCATAGCCGAGGAAGTTAGCGGCGGATGGGAAGCCCATTCGTCCGTTATCATCCATCAACCAAATAGCGCCGTTCGAGATAACTTTTGTTCCCTTCGGGTGAGGCATTTGAGTTGTATTCAAATCCGGACCAGTTGGGAGGTCAGCAAAAGTGTTGTACGGAGCTGATTGGATATTAGAAAACTTATATCCAAGGCCGGTAAACACTGCGCCGGAAGTAAACGGTCTCTTTGTCATACCCGCGACGAGGTAAACGAGCGGGTCATTCGGCCCCTTAACTAAGGTGCCGTCCGCGTAGATCATAATAGGACCCACTGGCAAGGCGACGTCTTCAGCAGTTGCGTTTACAACTTGTGAGAAGTTGTAACCGTAGGACTGAAAGACTTCAGCTGACGTGTAGCCACGTCGGGTACCGTTGGTGATCATCCAAACAATACCGCCAGAGAGTACTAAACAACCTTCGCTGTGTACAGCAGCAGAAGCGATTTGAGGCATGATACCTGCAGCAGCCCACAAGATAGTGGAAGCAGCAAGACCAGCAGCAACAGCTTTCTGTGCTTTAGAAGATAATTGCATTGTATTCTCCTGTTTAAAGGATCCCTCAAAATTAGGTATTAGTTATTCATATGAGACAACCAATCCCGTATATGAGACAACCCCATAAACATTGTTTAATTTATGTGGAATTAGTCTATTGATGTCATTGCAGACACCAGAAACGCAATAATCGACCCCGGGTTTATCCAACCCTTATTGTTTTTCTTATAGTTCTGAATTCCACTTGATAAGACGCCCGCTTATATAGACTGTTACGCTAGTTTAGAAAACCTAAAATAACTGTGAACAATTATATATAAACCCCCACGAAATCCTATATCTTAGCCACTTTTTAGCATTAAAAAACCACCGCGATCTTAAGCATCGTGGCAGTTGGTTAAACTATATATTTGGCTGTTCCGAGATAGAATTTCATTGAGTGACTGCATTATAGACTAAACAGTCATTTTTGTCAAGCTTGAATATTTAGCCAGAATTTGCTAAAGTTAAAGAACTTTTGCGCGGGATTCGTATAATGGTAGTACGCTAGCCTTCCAAGCTGGTGGCACGGGTTCGATTCCCGTATCCCGCTCCAAGAATTAGTTAGGAATAATCATCAAAAAAATCGCCCATTTGGGCGATTTAATATTATCCACAATCAACGTGATAGGCATTGATAGTTGTTTAGAAGTTACTCACAATTTTTCCAGATATGAATACTTCCACCAAAGCCGCCAAAAATAATAAGACAACTATTAAAGGCAAAACCGTTAATGAGTCTTTAAAACTTTGTTTCCAAACCGACCATCGCTGTCCCCGATTTTCGTCCAACAACCAGGCCAGGCCAAGATTTAACCCAAAAGCGCCGGCGAGAAAAAACGCTGACAGTTCAAATATCGCATGCGGTAATACTCCGCCGGTAATTACACCTAGCGAAACCAAAACACTGTCTGAAGCACTTATGACCGCGACAATAACAAATCCCAAAATAAACCCATTTAACCCGATGACTAATATCGATCCTAGTCCTAAAACCAACCCACCAAACAATCCAATCAGCGAGGCCATTAAATTATTCTTAAAAATCCCAATAGCAAATTCGAAATTTAATTGTGGATTGAGGCCAAACTTATCTTGAAAAACGTTGACAATTGAGCTGATCAAATCGGGTTTAACAAAAAAAGTAACCACTCCGATTACTAGCGTTACTCCAAACCAAATAAAAGTGGCATTAAGCCATCTTTGATTTTCACGAAATATTTTCTTGTAACTATTGATAATCTTATTCATTAAGAAAGATTCTTGGTCGGGGTGCTGGGAATTGAACCCAGTCTACCTGCTCCCAAAGCAGGCGTACTACCGGTATACGACACCCCGCCTACACTAAGGCTTCAGCGGGCAGGCCCGTCATCGAACTGCTCAATTATACAGAAAAACGGGGAAAATTAAAAGCCCTTTACCAGGGCTTTTAATCAATTATTAAACTATTAGCTGACTATCCTGACTGCATCTTTCAAATTCTTGCCGGCTCGAAATTTCGGCACTCGAGTGGCAGCAATTTGAATTTTCTCTGTCGGTTTTTGCGGGTTCACACCCATTCGCGCGCTGCGATCGACGACCACAAACGAGCCAAAACCCGAAATATTAACTTCACCACCAGTCTTTAAACTTTCCGTGATAACTTCAACAAATCCTTCTAAAATTTTCTCCGCTTCGGTTTTACCCAAGGCAAGTTTCTGTGCCAACGCATCCACTAGTTCTTGTTTATTCATAAAATTTATGGGTTAATGGTATTCGGATTTAACTTACCATAAATATAACAAATAATCGCCCAAAGGACAAAAACATTCCACATGTCTAAAGCTTTGGAAGCATTCCCCGTCCGAGGGAGAGAGGATCGTTCTATTTTAGCCCCCAAAATACCAGATGGAGCCATAGTTGCGTCAGCCGGGACGTCATTGTCATGGGTTAAAATTTTCACCGGCTCAGCTGGTGCCACAATCTTTTCTGCCAAAGTATTAATCTGGTCCGGCGAAGGTGTCCCCCACAGCCATTTGCCATCAAGTAATTGATAACTTAAGTTTTCTGTTGCCTCCTCATATTCCACACTATCAATTAAAACTTTATTAGGATTAAACAGCCGCACTGTTTCGTGGTTAGTATTATTTAGGGTAAACCTTCCAGCAGGAATTGAAACCAATACAACTTCATCAGGCTTTATACTTAAATTCTGGATTTTATATGAAGACGTCCCAATTTCGGCAGTTTTTTCCCCATCATCTATCACCCAATTTTGCAAATTCACCGACTCGTAGCCAAGATTGATAATTTCCACCCATTCCGCACCCGAATCCGTTCCTAGTGGGTCGGGAAAAATTTCATTAATCCGAATTTTATTTTCAGTAACCAAGCTGACCCCAGGAGTAACTGGTTCTTCCGCAAATTTGTTAGGTTTCCCCTTGGTCACCAATTCGGTCCACGCGTACTTGCCGTCGGATTTCCTAGCAAATGACAAGTCCATTTTTGCCCCATCTTCATATGTTACTTGTCTGAGTAAACTTTTATTTGGCCAAAAAATTCGGACCGTCTCGCTACTAGTATTATTAAACCCAAAAGTCGCATCTGACAAATCCACCGCCAAATAACTGTTCGCTTTGATCACGGTTTTGTTCGGAAAAATATAAGCCTCTTTTCCAATAATACCAACTGGTCCTTCATCGTCAATGAACCAGCCAGTCAAATCCACCTCTTTGGTCGAGGCATTATAAAGTTCGAGCCACTCCTCGCCTTCATCTGGACCATCCGGGTTGGGTAAAATTTCGGAAATAAAAATTTCAGTAGAGTAACCTGGATTTGCAACCGGTGGCGGGGTATACTCTGAAACAACCGGCACAGCTACTGTTGGTGCTACGGTAGAACTAGCACTGGCGGCATGCGGGTTGGAGTCCATAATCGTAAAATCCGCTTTATTATTGTCCGTGTCGCTTCCGTTTCTTTGTAATGATTTTTCGCTATCCGGTAAAGTCGCGGAGGTGGTTTCCGGTGAATTTTTTTCCGCATTCCCGTAAGCCAATTTATCGACAACAGAACTATCCGTCCCGCTCACCAAGGGCGCCGTAGAATTAACTAAAAAAATTGTCGCCCCAGCCGTGGTACTAGAGAGCTTAATCGTCGCTTGACCTAAATCCGCAGTAACTGCCCCGTTGTAATTGGAAGTCGCGCTGTCAGAATGATAGGCAATTAAAAAATATCCGAGTGACGGGATACTAACTTTGGGTAAATTTTTACGATTGCTTGTCGATAATGGAAAATTACTATTCCCACCCTTATACTGGATTGACCAGCCGTCTAAACTGATGGTTTGCTCCGTGGGATTGAAGAGTTCGATAAATTCATCCTCGTTGCCGCCATCGCCCTCGATCTGGACTTGGTTAATCCAGAGGTGATCACTGGTCGCAAACACCGTTTGTAACCCAAAAAAATACATAGCCCAAAGCAGAAAAAATAAATAACTATACTTTTTCATAAAACTACTTGAATTTTCTTTAAATTAACTTAGGCTTGTAATCCCTTAGGCTTTATGCCCAAACAGGTTTATTTTAAACTTGCGGAGTTTCTTTCTCTTTTTCTTTCTTGTCGGCTTCTTTCTTCTCTCCCGCGGCTTTGACGTCTTCTGGAAGTTGCTTATATAACGTTCCGAGGACACCATTGATAAATTTCCCACTGCTCTCTCCCCCAAACGCTTTACCGAGTTCCACTGCTTCATCAATCGCGACCTTGGGAGGTACGGCGTGCGCAAACATCAGCTCGAAAATTCCTAAGCGTAAAATATTTCGATCCACGACCGTAATCTGTTCTAGCGGCCACTCGGGTGCGGTTTGGATGATAACTTTATCAATTTCTGGGACGTGCTTTTCCACGCCGGAAATCAAATCAAAAATAAAAGCAGGATCTTCAAGTCCCGGCGCAAACTGCTCAACATTATGTTTAGTAATGCCGAGCAAAGAGCTTTTGCGTTCGTTGAAATCCCACTCATAGAGACTTTGCATCGCGATGGTGCGAGACAAATGTCGATTGGCCATATTATTTCTTCGCCTTTTTAGCTTTGATTTTGATTACTTGCTTGCCTTTGTAGTAGCCACAATTCGAGCACACTTCGTGCGGTCGAACCGGGAACTTACAATTCTGACAAACAGACAAATTACTCGCGGTTAAATGATCATGAGATCGTCTCTGATTTCGTCCAGACCGAGTCTTGTGCTTCTTTGGTACTGCCATAGGAAATTACAAATTCTAAATTTTAAATGATAAATGACTAGGACTTTATAACATAAATTGCTCGCTTCGTCAAACTAAAAATCCTAAGCACTAAATCCTAAACTCTAAATAAATTACAAATTCTAAATCTCAATTTTTAAACTTGCTGCTTGAAATTTGGTGCTTATTTAGGATTTAGATATTAGAATTTAGGATTTGTCCTCAAATATCTGCCGATGAACAGGAGAATTTGCCTAAATAACAATAAAGTTAATCAGATAAATTTTCATCGGCAGATACCTGGGGACGGGGCGGGGAGCAATGGTCAGAAACGATATTCTGACTATTTGCCCCCTCGCTTGTTGCGGCGCATTAACGGCAAATCACATAGCCATAAAATGAGCACAGCAACCAAGGCCGCTATTCCTACATAGTACATGGATCCTCCGAACGGGTTGGAAGCGGCTGGGATGCGCTTCCCTTTTGTGTGTGTTTTAGGCAGGGCGCCTTCTGGCGGGGAGATTCTTACGAACGACTTTCAGACGTCGAACGGAAACCTGTTGGACGTCAAACTCGGGTGCATGTCGAGCCGAGATCTGCCCTCGACGCCGATCCTTCTCATACTGCGGTCTCGCATCACGCGAGACTTTCAGCTCTGCTTTCAAGACCGCTAGACGATGCTTATCGACCGGTTGTAAGTCGCTGCCCTCGATATCCGATCCCATCTTTGCGTCTCCTGCAGGATTGAATCCTGCAAAAAGTTCCGGACGCCGAATGTGAACGAACGCCGCCGCCGCGAATGAGTGTATTTTACCCCTTTTTACCCCCACCTTCAAGCTCAAATATCTATTTAAGCTCACAGGCGGAAGGAGGGGTAAGGACGACATGTCACTTGAACCCCTCGATCGACCAAACAAACTCCTCCTTACTTTTTCTTCTGACGAACCTACTGGGCCGGCGGCGGCGCGATCACTCCATTACGACTATTGCTGTTCCCGGGGAATCAACGCATACTGACGCGTGGTCGTCCGCATCATCTGCTGGCCGTTGCTCGTGACGATCGGCGCACACGCCAGCTCTTCTTTGCCAAACGTGTACCGGTCAAATGGCGTTTTGTCGCCCGGCCCCATCTGGAAATACTCCCAGCCGTGCCAGCGTGCGAGATGTGGCTCGACATTGCGGTGGATGTAGTCCTGCACGGACCAGCGTTCGTCCATGAAGCGATGATCGAAGTCGATCTGCCACGCCTGACCACGAATGATGTTGTATTGAATCAGGATGACGATCGCCATGATCACGAAGAGGGCAGCGCGACCATACTGTTTCAGCGTCACCATGACCGCGATCCCGACGACGAACGCAAGACTACGAAAACTCTTCATCTCACTCCTCCACACTGCGTCGTTTAGACGCTTTTGAACCGCCTGGCGGTACCGGGACTAGAGCTTGATCTCCGCGCGATCGAAACGGCCTGGGGCATCCAGCGTTTCCAAGATGGCCGCAGGAGTGGCCGTGAACCAGAACTCAATGCACGGGTGAGTATGATTGGGCCCACTGTCGAGGATCACACCCCCATCGCCCAAAAACTGCAGACGCAGTGCATGGGGATGCGTAGACCCTCTCACTTGCAATTCCGACTCGTGCCAGATCTGCAAAAGCGTGAGCTCATTCTGCACCTGGAAACCGGCTTCGAGGCGGTGAATCATCCCCTCGAGGTGACTGATTGCCCCGATGGCGAAAGCGGGCCCGCGCAGAGCATTCAAAGCGTCGATCAGTTTCATGCCAGGTTCTCCTTAGAAGTCGCCGCGTCTCTTGGCAATGACGAACGCCAAGAGCATCAGCAGGAATCCGGGCACGAACGAAATCAGCAGCCCGCCGATCTTCCAGTGCATCGGGTGTCCGGTCAGACGCCCGAGCCACGCCGAGACGTGCATCCCCCACACCATCACGGGGACTGTGATCCCGGAAAACGCGAGCAACAGTCCGATGAAAAACAGGATTTCTGGCAATCTTGTGCCCATGTCACACTCCACGTGAAAAAGGAACGATTTTGCGAGCATTATGCCCACAAGTCTGAGTGCTAAATTAACTTTCAAGGCTGTATTACTGAATTCATCCTTAGTTAGAACATAACACACAGAATTGTGGAAACAAAGATGTAGTAAATAATAATAAGTAAGGAGTAATGAGAATTAAAATCCTTATTACTTTTTTAACTCCCTTCCATAAAGTTCGAGCCTCGGACAAATCTGTCCGTATGGTCACTTTTGTCCACTCTAACTTTTTGGAAGGGGCAGGCTCGAAACGGGTCGAGCCTGCGGGGTAGCGGATTTTATTTTGGTGGGATAGGCGGACTGATTACCAGCGCCTGGGCGCGTCCCATGGATGCCGGACCCCCCGATCGAGGGATCGGCGCGCTTCGATCTCGGCGCGCCAACACGTGGTACACTTTCCGACTCGCGGCGCCTGTTCATCGATAGGCGCCTCGACGAACCCGATGAACTTGCGGCATGCACAAACGCATTGAATCCACCGCTTCGTTCACCTCATCTTGAGCAATAGGCTTCCTGGTTGTCATCGTCGAGCTGGCGGAAGTCGAAGAGCGAGTCTTCCAGCTCATCGGTGGAGTCGTCGCTGAATACAACGTCGAACCGCGGCTTGGGGTTGAGCCAGGAGAGAAAGGCTACCAGCCCCAACAGAAGTCCGACCGGCGCGTACGTCTCAAGCATAGCTGACCTCCTTTACGACCATCTCGTGCGGATCCGCAGAACGCGCTGCAGATCAATCTGGCTGCAAAGGTAAAACGCAATGCCTTTGAAGCCAACTTGATCGTAGACGCCGTACAACATCGCGATTTGAAAAATAACCGGGACGAGATAGTAAAGGCCCACGAGGATCTCGAACACCCAATCACGTCGGTCCGAAGAGTTAGGACTCATTCACTCCTCCCCTAAATTGAATCTTTTGTTTTCAAAATTCTGGGGACTATCTGATTGCTTGGGCGCAAATATATAATTTTCGCCGCTTAATCTAGATAACCCTCCCAGAATTCTGAAAACAAGTCATGTTTCAGGTTACGGGTTTCGGGGTTCAGAACTGACCCCTGCACCCTGCAACCTGTTCCCTGTTTTCCCTTCCTCTGGATCCATCGGGTCACGCGGACTGATAGATCCAAGGGGCGGGCGGGAACGAAGATAGAACAATCGTTCCCGTGGTGATAGAAGTGTGTGGGCGGGATTACTTCGGCGGACGGGTACCATCAGGCATGAGACCAGCTTCGTAGCGACGGTCGAGTTCCTCCCCTTGCGCGAAGTACGGCTGGAGGACCCTCTCCAGTTCGTGGATGTCTAGATCGCCCGATCGGTTTCCTTCTGCCAGAACTGGTCGTGCTGCCTTGTAGATCTGGCTCGCGATCGTCCGGTTTGCTTCGGCGAAGGCCATACGGCGCGGGTCGCGGGTCACATACAGCACGGTGAGAATGATGCCCAGCAGAAGCATCAAATGCCAATTCTTCATGAACTTCCTCCTGGAAACTACTGACGCGTTATGCGTCCTGCCGCTAAGTTCCAATTTTTGAAACTTACTGGCAGGAAGGAAACTCGACTGTGTCGGGTTTCCTTTGCAAGGCGGTCCAGCGGATGCTGAGACACTTGGTTTAGCCTTAGCGAGTCAGCGGGGAGCTGACTTTTTCGAACCTTCCTCCTTAGTTGGTCTTCAGCGACCAGTACGTTTCGCGGGTGTGCATCCCAAGACGCTTGCCGGCTGTGGCTGCGAGTTCGGCTGAGAGAGCGTCATCCGGCACCGTGTCGTAGGTCTTACAGACACTCACGTATGCCTCTCCCTTGTGTCCCCAGAAGGCGCGAATCTGAATCTGCACAAACGCGCCGGAGAAGCCCGACTGGCAGTAGCATTTCTCGCGAAGCGACATGGCCATCTCGGCGACCTTGTCATGACGGATTTCGACTCCGTGTCGGCGACAGAACTCCATGATGTCGTACATCACTCCCATCACCGTGTGGTCTTCGACCTTGGTGATCTGACTGGCGCCGAGCAGACCGAGAACGAAGTCGCGAACAAACTTTTTCATGCTGTCCTCTTGTTTTGTATTGACGATTTTTGTGAAGCTGGGATTTGCCTCCACAATTCTGGGGACTATCTGATTGCTTGGGCGCAAATATATAATTTTCGCCGCTTAATCTAGATAACCCTCCCAGAATTCTGGAAACAATTTATAATCTAAAATCTAAAATTTATAATTGTTTACTCCTTCCTCTGGATCCAATCTTTCGATTCGATTCAAGGGCAGGCCCGAGAGAGAAGATAATACAATCGCTCTCGGGTGTTTTTGGTTTGCGTGGGCGGGATCTGCGAGGATGTTGTGGAAGCTAGCGCGACGACTTTTCGCCCCAGACTACTCGGCCATTTCCCTTCTGTATCAGCGGCCTCCTGTTACTGTTTCGCGAGATCGCGGAGAATCGACGGCAGGCTGGCAGCCTTGCTCGCAACCGACTGACCCGCCTTCGGGTCTTGCGGGGTGGTCAGCGTCTTGCAGACCATCGTCGCACCCAGCACCGCCAACCCCAGAAGAACCAAAAACGTCTTCATGCGACTTCCTCCTTGAAACCAGGCAGTAGTTTACTGCCAGAATATTGGGTACTAATAGATAAGTTGCGAGGGAAAAGTTGTTGCTTGCCTCTCTTAAATCTATTAGCGACCCAAAACTCTGGAAATAAAAACAGCTCCATTCAGGAGCTTAAATTGGCGACCACACGTAATAACTTACATGTTTCGCGAGTTGTACATATTCGGTCCTGAACGAATAGGTACATTTATGGATCCCCGTTTTTACGGGGATGAAATTCTGGCTTTATTTAAAAGCTTAGAGAATTTCATTTTAAAAGAACCTGTAAGTATACTCCTAAAAAGCCATCTTGTCAAGAGTAATGGGCAAATAATGGCTAATGTAAGGGAAAAAGTGATTAGTGAACAGTGTTTAGTGTATAGAAAAAGACCCCAAATTATGGGGTCCAAATCTAATCACTATTCACTAACCACTAAACACTCTAATAATCCATTCCCCCGCCCATTGGTGGGGTCGCAGGCTTTGGCTCAGGCTTTTCCACGACCACCGCTTCGGTGGTGAGTAATTCCCCGGCCACGGATGCCGCATTTTGCAAAGCCGTGCGTGTAACTTTCACTGGGTCAATGACACCAGCGGCAATCAAATCTTTCAAGCCGCTCTTCCAATTATTTGGATCAAAACTACCAAAATCATAACCAGCATTACTGTCACCCTTTTGCACTTCATAAAGTACCGATGATTCGTTGAGGCCGGCATTCAAGGCAATCTGTCGCAACGGGGCTTCGATCGCTTTGCGAATAATCATCACGCCAATGCGTTCAGACGAATTTACTTCCGAGACAAACTGTTCGAGCTTCGGGGCGATCTTGGCCAGCGCCGCACCGCCACCAGCGATAATTCCTTCTTCGACTGCCGCTTTGGTTGCATTCAGCGCATCTTCAATCTTGAATTTCTTATCTTTCATTTCCGTTTCGGTCGCCGCACCAACCTTGATCACGGCCACGCCACCAGCCAGTTTTGCCAGACGTTCTTGCAGTTTTTCCTTTTCGTATTCCGAAGTCGTGGTTTTTAACTCCGACCGAATTTGCGCGACGCGAGCATCAACTTTCGCTTTATCGCCTCCACCATCGACAATAGTCGAATTTTCTTTAGTCGCGATAACTTTCCGGGCTTTTCCCAATTGTTCCAGAGTCGCAGTGTCAAGCTTCAATCCCAGTTCATCCGTAATGACTTCGGCGCCAGTCAATACTGCAATATCTGCCAACATTTCTTTTCTTCGATCACCAAAACCCGGCGCCTTAATCGCCAATACGTTAAATGTGCCGCGTAATTTATTGACAATAAAAGTCGTTAGCGCTTCGCCTTCGATATCTTCGGCGACGATAACCAAATCTTTTTTGCCGGATTGGGCAATTTTTTCCAAGAGCGGCAAGACTTCCTGAATGGAAGAAATCTTTTTATCGGTAACTAGTATATATGGATTTTCCCATACCGCTTCCATGCGTTCAGGATTGGTAATCATATAAGGCGCGACAAAACCTTTATCAAACCGCATACCCTTTACCACTTCTTTTTGCAACCCAATGGTTTGACCTTCTTCCACGGTAATCACGCCGTCTTTGCCGACTTCATTCATAGCTTCAGCGATAAGCTTGCCGACTTCGGGATCCAGCGACGAGATCGTGGCGACTTGGGCGATTTCTTCGGAAGTTTTCACATCCTTTTTCACTTTTTGCAATTCTTCCACGACAAATTTCACGGCTTTGTCTAAACCGCGCTTGACCGACAATACATCAGCCTGCATGCGTAATTCTTTCCATTGATTTAAAATCGCTTGCGCCAAAACGGTGGCCGTGGTGGTTCCATCTCCTGCGACATCATTTGTCTTTTCTGCCACTTCCTGGATGAGTGAGGCCCCAACGTTTTCAAATTTATCTTCGAGTTGAATTTCTTTGGCAATCGTCACCCCGTCATTGGTTATTGTCGGACTGCCATAACCTTTATCCAACACGACATTGCGACCCTTTGGACCCATGGTCACTTTGACAATATTTGCGAGCTTATCTACCCCTTCCATAATCTTTTCTCGCGCCTTTTCGGAACTTAAAATCATTTTTGCCATATGGTTTATCTAATCCTTTCTATTGAACGATTCCTAAAATATCTTCGTCTTTTAAAAATTTATACTCAACCTTGTCCATTTCGACTTCATCGCCCGCGTATTTACCAAACAACACTTTATCGCCGATTTTCAAATTCATTTTCTTGATCTTCTCCCCTTCGCCAATCGCGACAATTTCGCCTTGCTCTTTCTTCGTCTTCTCCGCGGTATCCGGCAACACAATTCCGGATTTACTGACTTCTTCGGCCAGTAACGGCTTCACTAAAATTCGATCACCCAGTGGTTTAATATTCATAAATATTTCCTTTGGATTAAAAAATGCCCGGATGGACATTTTGGTTTTTGTTTGAATATTATAAATAATTTTGCCTAATCCCGCAAGGCCTTGGTATACTAAAAGCCAAAGGGAGGACGTATGCCGCATATCCTGGGAGTGCTGACGCCAACGGTGGACGGTCAGCCGGTTCGATTGCAGTTCATGATGGACCAGGAGCTGGTCGACACCGTCGCAAGGCAAGTCAAGACAAAAAGAGTGGACCAAGCGCTGGTCCACTGTCGTCCGATGATCATGCTGGGCCTCAACATTTCGATCAGCGACGCCGTCGGCAAGCGCCCCGTAGTCGGTCGGATCTCGGGCCTCACCAGTGACCGGCTGGCCATCGTTGCCAATCTGCTCGCTGACCCGGCTGACATCGAACTCTTGATTGAGACGGCGGGTCGAGGAGAAGAAGGCGTTCTGAGCTGCTCTACCTCGATCGTGTCCAAAGTGCCAGCTCCGCTGTGTGAACCGCTGTTCGAGTGGGCCACTGATCAGGCACTAGAGGGACACCAATAGGATTGGAGACCACAAAAAGTCACTGATCCTTTTTTATTTTCTCTAAAATTTCTTGATAACGAAATGCAACTTCCGCGCGCACATCGTGACCGTGAAGTTTTAATATATCGCGATTGGCAATTGTCGTGGAGTTTTTAGTTTTATTTTCCGCCAATTTAAATGTGTGATTGATATGAATCTTCGCTAAAAATGGCTCCAGAATAGTTGCGGGCAACCAGAGTAAGATTTCTAAGATAAATTTAATTATCCGAATAATTATTCTGGGCTGCTTGATAGTCGTGTGCCGACTGGAAATATCGAGGTTGGGAAAATAAGTTTTTATCCACGAATTTTCGTACATAAACAGTTCGTATTCAAACTTTCCTAAAATCGGCCGTAAACTTGCCTGCCAAAACACCAAATACGGATCTTCGGGCTGCAGCAATAAATGATGTAGGCTCAATTTATCTTGACTGACAAAAAAGCCAAAACAAAATCGATCTTTGATTCTCTGCCTGGTTTTATATAATTTTAATACACGAAATAGCACAATAATTATGGACCGAACAAAATAAAGTCGATTGGGTTTCGTAACAACAAAAAAATCAATATCCGAATCCGAATCCGCGGTTCCTAAAGCCAAACTATTGATGACGGAAATCTGACGTACAAACGGTAACATCGCCAACCAATAAAAATGTCGGTCGATTCGTTCCCATTTTTTCGTTAGTTCCAGTTGGTTTAAGTTATGTTGGGCCTGATTCCATTTTTTTAACCCAAACAAGTTCGCTTCTCGAACAACCCGATCTTGCTGCGACAACCGGATTAGCATTTCATCAACTTCCGATTGCGTAGCTGTTAGTCCCAGCAATAATTCATGTACCCGCAAATTGTTTAGCGGCAAATTGTATAAACTAAAAAATGCTAGCGTCGATATAATCGCTTCGGCTAATTTTTCCTTTTGTTCGGTTTTATTTTGCAAATGCTGCAGCATCCATCTCCTTCCATTCATCGAAGTCGTCATCCCATTTGTACGCTTTGATTTTATGGGTAAATTCGGTGTCGGAAAATTCGTATTCGGCTCGTCCCGACTTGCCTTGTTGATGACTGTAAATAATTTTTTTGTCTAACACGACTGGTCGTGATTCGCGGGTGAGCTTAACTTTCCCCATAGGTGTGGGAAAAACCAAGACTTCGATTTTACCACCAATAACATCACCGTCGCTCGTATGCACGATTAAATCTTCAAAGTGCTCGTCTTCGACTTTGAACTTGCGATGCAATTCTTCTTTTAAAGCTTCCCACTTGTCGTCTTGCATGGGTGTTAACCATCCCGGACTCCGATCCGGGATCCATACACTAATTAAATCATTAAGTATTTTATTAAGGTGTGGATCCTGAAACAAGTTCAGGATGGGCTTATATTTATTATTTCTGACAATAAGGACAAAAACTGCCCGTTCGGCCGTTAAACTTCAGGCTCTTTATTATAGTACCACAAATTTTACAAGGCTTCCCGCTTCGGCCGTAAACCATGTGAATTTTACCGTAAGTGCCCCAGTCGCCTTCGGGTCGGATAAAATCCCCCACTGACGAGCCGTGATGTTCAACCGCATCAGTTAAAATCTTTTTTATGCCCTTAAAAAGTAATTTTTGTTCTCTATCCTTCAAGCTTTTCACTGGCCGAGTGGGTCGAACTTTGGCATAAAACAAAATTTCGTCTGAATAAATATTGCCAATCCCCGCAATCACCGTCGGGTCCATAAGCCAGGATTTCAAGGGTGCGTTTGGGCGTTTAACCAATAGATTTTCAAATTCTTTGAACGTAAATTTCGGATCAAGCGGCTCAGGACCAAAACTATTTAGCTCCGCAACTTGGGGGAGCTCTTTATCTGTCACTAATTTTAAATACCCAAACTGGCGAAAGTCATTGTAAAAAAGTTTACTGCCATCCGTGAATTCGAAAATCACATGCGTGGACTTCGTCGGCAGATGTACAAATGGACTTTTTTCAATATTAAAAAGCCGAATTTGTTTATCTAATTCTTTTCTGGCAAAAAATATTAATTGACCTGTCATTTTCAAATGAACTAAAATTGCGTATTTTCCAGCCAAGTCCATAATAATCATTTTGGCGCGGCGTTGCACATCGGTAAATTTCTGACCCTTCAACGCTTTGGCAAAATCTTGTGCGACAGTCTCACCAGGCTTACGAAGATTCGACAAAGTTGCCGGGCCCATGGCTACCATTTTTGGCATGAGCACTCGGACCGCTTTGATTTTTTTATTTTTCAACTTTGGCCGCAGTTCGTTAACGACCGTTTCAACTTCTGGAAGTTCGGGCATAGTAATTGCATTATAACAAAAATTAGCAAAAAAATATGGCAGTGTACTCCTTGAAGAAGCACACTGCCTTGATCTGGTAACCGGCAGCTTACCGACACTTAGACCCGCTGTGTCGCGGCCTGTTCCGCCGATCTTCTGCAACGCAGTTCGATCAATCCGGCTCGTAGACGCGCCACGGTCTCGGCATACAGGGTGCGATGATCCCCGGGAGTGACAGTCATTGACGCCAGAGAAAAGTAGTGCCCGTCGACCCGAATCAGCCCAGCGAGGTCACTGGTGAAGGCGTCGACTTGGGCGGGATCGAACGGACCAAAAGCAACTTGCTCCGAATACTGGCCGCCGTCGATGGAAAAACAGCCGTAAAGCACGACGAAGGGTCTCCTGCCTGCGTTCCGTTCAACGGTCCGGCCTGCTGTCGCGTCCATACCTACTCCTTGCGCGACTTACTGCCGCGCGGTTTGCTGTACCCGTTCCTGATTGTGGGATTCGACCCGCTCATGTTCCCCCATCAATTGCTTTGCGTATGCTTCGGGGTCAGGCAACGTGTAGATCTCTTCCTTGACCACCGCCTTACACCCCGTTGGCGAACCGGCCGTCTGCTTATTGAACTTTCTCGCCCATCTCTGAGCCTTACCCTTGTGCGGGACCGGCCAGCTAATAACCGGCATCGTCCCGCCGGCGTCAGATCCATGACTGACTTTGAGGGTATAGGTCTTGAACGTGTTAAACCCCGCTGATCCCTGTGTGGCCATCGAACTCCTCCTGCTTCCGTTGTTTATGTAAACGACTAGTATCGAGGGACAGATGCCAACCCAATGGCTTGTAGTCGCTTCGTGAGATAATCCCCGGCTGTGATCGTGGGGAACCGATTGTTTTGGGGGTAGGGATTCAACCTCACCTCGGGCCGAGCATGGACGAAGAGCGCCGACGACAGTCTGGGTTCAGTCGTTCCTTCCGCAGGAGGTCTCACTTCGTGTACCGCCGAACGGAACCGCCCTGCAGTGTGATGTTGAAGCATATCCGCCACTTGGACGATGACACAGTTTTCATCAGGCCGTCCCGACACCCATTTGCCATCGTGACACCGAACTCGCAAACCCGACTTGGTAGACGCTGGCAACACGGTGAGAAAATTGATGTCCGTGTGCCGGCATGCCCACTGCGTGTTTGAAACCTGCTCTGGGGTGACGGCTGGATATGACAACGCCCGCATAAAGTGCGGCGCATGATTCGTAAGGCTGGCAAAAGACCCCTGCTTCATCCCCAGATACTGCTCGAGCATCTGAAAAGTTAGCATGGCCACTGCCAGCAAACTGTCATAGAGCCGGGTCATACTGGATTCCAAGTCCGGGACCTCATTCGGCCAGATGTTCGCCGGATAGAAACTGGCAAACTTTGTGTTTGTCGGAGGAGTCGGACCCATGCCCCAACACTCTTTCGCGTCAGCACTATGCTCGGTCGCAACCCCCTGACGCCGACAGGCTAGACCAAGCTCAGTGTACGGAGGTGTCCACCCCCGTTGAAAAAAAATCTCGGGGTGAGCGTAACCGTGTTTGATCTGCGGCGACAGACCGAATACCTGACGAAACACCGGATAGGTCTGCGCCATGAGCTGATCGCCGGCCGGGAAGTGCAAGAACACAAAGCCGATTTCTTCTAGGGCGCGACCCAAAATCGCGACCATCCGATCATTTTTCGGATCCGGATACACCGTGGGGATCGACATCGAAATCCTCCTCTTAGCCCGATTGTAACATAAAACTGCATAATCAAAAACAGCCGCCCGTTGCGCGACTGTTAATTTATAATTTAAAATCTAAAATTTATAATTTATTCTTCTACCCGTTTGTACTTGTGAATTTTTTTCTTCATTTGCCAGTGCTCAATTTCGTGGGCGGCTTCTTCCGGAGTTTCTGAAGCATGAATCAAATTAAATATTGAACGCTTGTCTTTGTTGGCGGAGGCGGCACTGTCTACGGAAAAATCGCCACGAATAGTACCCATTTCAGCTAAAGCTGGTTGTGTGTTTCCCGCCATTTTTCGAACCATGTCCACCGCATGCACTCCCTGAACCACCAGTTTTACTACTGGCCCCGAACTCATGTAATCCACTAGCCAACGGCGAACATGTGGACCAATATCCTTGGCATCAATCGTCCCCATCTCTTCCATTGCATCAAAGCCGTATTTTTCATAAGTTGATAAAGTTTTTGTACCGAGTCGTGTGATCCAAGTTTCATCTTTAGGATAATGGTTATCAATTTCGTCTTTGGTAGGCTGATGCATTTCTAGTGCCACGATTTTTAAACCGGCACGCTCGATTCGACGAATAATTTCGCCGGTTAATCCTCTGGCCACACCGTCGGGCTTAATCATAACAAACGTAATTTCTTCTTTTGGATGGCTTTTAGGCATAAATTATTTAATCGTAATCTTATTAATAATAACTGGATTGACTGGGAGCGAGGGTTCGCCGTAAAGATTTGGTTGGACTGAAACTGCGGCAATCTTTGAGACAATATTCATACCAGATGTTACGTGACCAAAAAAAGTATAATTGCCATCCAACGATTCGTGGACGCCTTCATCTTCAACAGTGACGATGAAAAATTGACTACCCGATGACGGACCCTTGGCTTGAGTTGACGCCATTCCGATCTCACCGATATTGGCTTTGAGTCCAATTTCCGCTGGGACAGTATAACCCGGACCACCTTGACCATATTTCGTCGTGTCAGTGCCGCGAGAGTTTGGATCGCAACCTTGGATCACGAAATCTTTGATGATGCGATGAAATTTCGTCCCGTCACAATATTTATCGTTTGCGAGTTTAATAAAGTTAGCCACGGTCTTCGGGGCGGCCTGAGCATCTAACGTCACTTCAAATGTCCCCTGATTAGTATCAAACACTGCTACTGGATTGTTTCCACTGGTGGGTGTTGGGGTCGGTGTGGGAGCCGTCGGTTCTGGGGTCGGAGCCGGACTCGGGGTTTGGCTGTATTGATCATTGGTCGGAGCTTTAGTTTTTCGAGATTGGAAAAAGATAATGACCCCGGCAATGACGACCAACACTACCAGCCCGGATAAGATTTTTTTGTATTCCATAAAAAATAATTAATTTATAGAATTAATTTTACTTCAAAACTCACTTTTTGACAAGTTCACGGCCGTCAGAAGTAAACTCGATGTTTCGATCCTGATCCGTGCGGAAAATTTTTACGTTTTGGCCAGCTAAATTGTCCAAAGTCGACTGCGTGGGATGACCATAAGTGTTATGGACCCCCACTTCGATCACCCCGAAAGTGGGCGCAACGGCTTTGATAAATTCTACCGAACTCGAATATTTCGAGCCATGATGGCCGACTTTTAAAATATCAGCCCCCATATCAAATTGTGCTCGGACTATATCCTCCACCACGCTGTCAGTATCGGCGGTAAATAAAATTCGGGTTTTACCAAAACTTAATTTCCCGACGATACCAGTGTTGTTCGTGGATAAAGACTTGTCTGTTTCGACACCTTTTGGCGGATAATAAACATCAAACACTGTCGCCGAATCAAGCCAGAGTCGCTCCCCTTCTTCGGCATAAATCTTTTCCGCGTGTTCCGCTTCTAAGGCATCACTAAATTGTTTAAAAGTCGCTGTAGGAGCAGTAACGTGAGTGAGTAAAACTTTTTTGACTTCATAACGCTTTAACACGTCAATTAAGCCGCTCGAGTGATCCGCATCCGGATGAGTCAAAATCACCAGATCCAGCGTTCGATCCCAAAAGGGCATTTTTTTTCCAAGTTCCGACAAAACCTTATCCGATGGTCCACCGTCGATCAATATTTGAGCCCCCTGATAGGTCTGAATGAACATCGCATCTCCTTGACCGACATCCAGGAAACTCACATGCAATAAGTAATCTGGCTGGTTTTGTCGCTGAGCAATAAACACCACCACAGCCAAAATCAACAACGGTAAAATTAAAAATCTTAAGAGATTTTTGGTTTCGGTTTCCATAATTGCGGATAATTATAACCAAACATGAATATGGCCAGTAAAATATAGCACAATCCCGCCACCCACGCTGGCAAATGCAGGGACAAGGCGGCAAACGGAATTGCCGCAAACCATTTGATAACTGCCAAGACATAACTCAAACTGCCCCACGCGAGCCAGACCACTGGGTACGCCAAAGTTTGGGAAATCAATCCAACAGCGCCCGCTAAGAATCCAAAGAACATGGCGACTGGGATCATCGGTAGCACCAAAATATTCGTCGGAATTGCCACGAGCGATAGTCGACCAAACGTGTAAAGCAAAAACGGCAATGTAAAAATATACGCCGCCGTAGTTGGGATAAGATAATCCCTTAACCAACCCGGAATCCATAAACTTTTGGTTTCTAAAATCGGAGCCAAATATACTAAACCCAGTAAGGCTAAGAAAGATAACAAGAACCCGGCATCAAAATGTAAAATTTGCGGATTGATAATTAACATGATCACGGCAGTCAAAGTGAGTGCATTAGTTATGGCGTTAACTCGGCCTAAGCGTTGCGCCAGCATGGCTAACACGCCCATCACTCCCGCACGTACCGCTGACGCTGAGGCGCCAGTTAAAATTACAAATAAAATGATGGCGGTGATGGCTAAAATAAAAGAAATGCGACGCCGAAAAAATCTCAATAAAAAATTATTGATAACGGAAGCAATAATTGTAATGTTAAATCCGGAAATTGCAATGACATGAGTGGTGCCAGTGGTGGCCAGCGCGTTTTTTAAATCCTCGGGAATGCTGCGGCGCAAACCCACCAGGAGCCCACCTAAAAACGAACTTTGGGGTTCGGGTAACATGAGTTCTAGTTTTTTAATAAATATTCCTTTGAACTTTAATAAATTTGATCTTACCCAGTTGCCACCTGGCTTAATGTCGGAAATTTTTGGCTGGTAGGCCACGGCATCCACGCCAAATCGGGACAAATAATCTTTATACGAAAATTCCCCGGCGGCTTCCGCCTCTTTTGGCTGCATCACTTTGGCTTCAAATCTTAAAGTCTGTCCGTATTCATACTCTGGAAATCGACCCACCGAAAAGAGTATTTTGGATTTCAGTTTTTGACCGTTAAGATTTATATTGCCCAGGGTCAAATACGTTTTGTCGGACCGGACACCTGGCTCTTCTAAAATTTGACCGGTTCCGGATATTTTTTGATCATAAAATTGCGCGACGTCGTTTTGGCGGTAATCAAACATAAATCTTATAGACCCGAGTAACATCACTATTCCCGCCACTGCCAATACCAGGGCAGCTCTGTGATTCCAACCTACCGTTCCGACAATTATAAAAACCATGGCCGCAATTGCCATGGTTTCTAAGTTTACAAATCTGCCTAAAAATACTCCGAGTATAAACGCTAAACAAAGGATCAAAAAAATTTTGGACTTGGTCAGCGGCATGACATTACCACAACATCGACTTCACTTCCGTCACCAAATCGTCCAGGTCTACGGTCTCTTGCTGTTTTTCTTGTAAATTTTTGATGTTGACTTTACGCTTCTTGGCTTCTTCGCCACCGTAGATCACGGCCACCTGGATATTTTTTGTTTCCGCGTACTTAAATTGCTTATCCAGTTTCGTCGTTTCATAGTAAAATTCCGTATCCACTCCGGCGTTGCGTAAATTCGTAGCCATGTTCAGATAGTCGGCCGTTAAATTTTTATCGAGGTTAAAAATAATTACTTCTGCTGCAGTTTGGGGTGAAATTTCTTTTAAATCTTCCAGTGCGGCAAACAACCGATCAAAGCCGATCGAGCCTCCCACCGCCGGAGTTGCCACTCCCGTGGTTTTTTCGATTAAATTATCATATCGCCCGCCGCCACCGACAGAGCCGAATTCGAGTTTTTCAGTTAACGCGAATTCGAATACGACTCCAGTATAATAATCCAACCCGCGCATGAGGTATTTATCAAATTTCATTTGCTCAACACCCAGTCCGGATAACAAATTTTTCATTTCCGCCACGTAGTCCTGACTAATTTCATCCATGAGTTTGCTGTATTTGGCCAGCAAATCTTTGGCAAATCCCTGTTCCACCAAACTTTGTTGAACTTTTTCTTCGCCGATCTTATCCAGCTTGTCGAGCGTCCGCATAAAACTGACAATATCTGTTTTCGAAACTTTCAGTTTCGTTAAAGCCTGGTCCACTAGGGTTCGGTCATTAAACTTCACGAGAAAATTTCCGATCTCTAAACTTTTGTAGGCAGCGGCCATAGCAGCGATCACTTCTACATCCGCGAAAATCGAAGCGGAACCCACGACGTCGACATCACATTGCATAAATTCCCGGAAACGCCCTTTTTGCGGTTTATCCGCTCGCCAGACGGGAGCGATTTGGTAACGCTTAAATGGCTTTACTAACTCTGGATAATTTCCCATGACGCGAGCAAGCGGCAGCGTTAGATCGTAACGCATCGCCACTTTTCTCTCACCCTGGTCTTCAAATTTATACATCAGTTGCTCGCCTTCTTCACCGTATTTACCCCCAAGAAGTTCGTAGTATTCCAACACTGGCGTGTCCATAGGCGCAAACCCGAAACGTTCGAAAGTTTCGGAAATTTTGGAGATAATTTTCTTTCGGGCTAATTGCTGCTGCGGCAAATAGTCCCGAAAGCCTTTAAGTAATTGTGGAGTTTCTTTTGACATATCCTAATTTTACCACAATCTCTATTCTATCTCCACTAACTTATGCGTACTTTTGTTTCCGGAAAGAATTTTGATTTTCGAGGGGCTAACATTAAAATATTCGGCTAAAATATCTATCACCGCGTCATTGGCTTCACCATCCTGTGGCACGGCCGTGGTCCAAACCTTATACTCATCGACATTTAACTCCTCGATCTTGTCCGCATGCGCGTGAGTTTTGACGTGAACTTTGATAATCATAAATTTAATCTGTTCTTCACCAGAATAGCAATGCTTGAACAGAACCGTCAACTATGGTAACGTAATAGCACCAAATAGCGTAATTCACGCTCACGACAGGAGGATACTGTCGCGATAAACTCAAGGAGCTGGTCATGCCCACAGACACATCCGCCGACCCATTCTTCGCGTTCAGCTACAGGGATAATAGTGGCCTTGAACGGAATTTCCGGTACGAACGACTGAAGCCGACGCGCCCTGGACCTCAGCTCCGATTAAACGAAGAGGGTCTGGAGTTCTTCGGCAAGGACGCACGAACTCCAGTCTTCGAGATCAAGTTTCAGGGCGGACGCGCCTTCGTCAAAAAGGCCGAAACCCCTGGCTGATCGAGTCCGATGCCTCGCTCGCGGGGAACGACGGCTGCAAGATCAGGTTCAGCGACGAAATTCAAATTGCCATCGATCACGAGCAACGCCGAATCACTCTCGTCGGCGTGCATATCACAGTCTGACCACGGACATCTCCGCGGTCTTTTTTTATTAATAATCAATTCCGCGCTGGGCTAATATTCCTTTGTAGTACGGATGTTTAATCATTTTCATTTCTGTGACCAGATCGGCCAGATCAATCAATTTTTTTATTCGCTTATGTCCTGTTAAACACAAGTGAATAGATTTGGGTTTAGATTTAATAATTTTAACGATATCATCAACAGCCAGTAAGTCCGATTCCACCGCGGAAATCGCCTCGTCTAAAATTACCAGGTCGTATTTTTTACTTTTCAAAGCCTTGATGGATTCTGCCATCGCATTTTTTGCTGCCTTGATATGCTCCTCGATTGGTTTGCGATCGCCCAAAATCCCGACAAACCCTCGGCCCATCAGTTTGACCGTGACATTTTCTAATTTTGATAAAATCTCTCGCTCTCCGCTCGGCCAATCGCCTTTGACGAATTGCAAATACAAAACTCGAAATCCCGTCCCAGCCGCGCGGATGGCCAACCCAGCAGCGGCCGAAGTTTTGCCCTTACCATCTCCAATATAAATTATGGTTAAGCCATTTTTATTTTCTGGCATAAACTTATCGCATGATCGCGGCGATGGCTAAAATTCCCACAAAATTAAAAACAAACGACAAGACCATGACGTATTTGGTTTTCGTTTCCGAAAAACCCAAAATTGCCAGTCCCAGTTCGTCCGGAAACGGCGACGCGATCACGAACCCACCAATTAAAAACACCAGCCAGCGAAATTTCGGTAAACGAAAATACCGTTTCGTCGGGTCAATGTGAAATAATGCATAAAAATCCTTAGCCAGACGATCCTTCAAAAATTCAAACATCAGTATATCCCCAATCACGGCCCCAATCGCACCCACGAAACCTACATACCAAACCGAGGTGTGCTGAGAAATCTCTCCCAGCATGACGATGGCTGGGGCAGTCGTAAAAATTGAAGTAAAAAATAACCCGCCCACTAAACTGCCGATAAATTTCGATTCTTTACTCGCAACTAGAATATGTTCCAACACTTTTGAATCCGACAGCCAAATCGCCAATGAAATACTAGCGACCAAAATCACCAAATCAATCAACAAATTCCTTTTCGCTCTGTTCATGTTTTAGAATTAATTACGTTATTAGGACAATTTTGTCCATATGGTCACTTTTGTCCTACTTTCTAGTTTCATCAAATTGGATATAATCAAACTTACCACTAACTACTTTTACATATTTGGACAAATTTAATTCTCTAATTACCTGTTTTAAATGGTCGTCAAATTGATTCGGACTAACCAACAAACTTTTTTGAATCAGCGTAAATCCATTATGTTCTAAATATCGCCTAAACTTCGTCCGTTCCCGGTTTTTCTCCGATGGAATATCGTAAGTGATCAAAGTCGCCAAGCCATCTTTGCGTGGATTGCGTTTCAGCCCTTTACCCAAAGCCAACCGACCAGCCGATGTGATCATATAAACGGTTTGATCTTTCTTATTTATCGTTTTCTTAATCAGTTTTCTCTCTTTAAGCCGATTCAATGACCGGTAATAAGTCGCATAATCCATACCATCCAATCTTTGCCGCAAAGATCGATAATGGCCTTTACTTTCCGGTAATAACTCCCCCAATTCATTGATCAGCCAAAGCAAATCGTGAATAAAACTCATAAATCTATTTTAATCTATTTAAACATTTAGGACAAATCTGTCCATATGGTCACTTTTGTCCTAGTATAGAATTAATTTATTTTACTAAATTTGCAACTTCATTGAATTCTATTAATCCTTCTTGTCCATATTTTTTAATTCTTAAAAACTCTCCCCACACCCGACCGCGGCCGAATTCGGTTTTAAACCAATTGTCTGCACCGACTTTTTTCCCATCATAATCACTCTCAAAAACTTGCTGATAAATTTTTATATGAGGTAAATACTTTCGTATGGATAAATAACATCTACCTGCTCCTTGTGATCTATTTATAAAATAAAGACTATTGATTATCTTATCAATTAACTTTATGCCATTCTTAATATTCTCTGCGACGTTATTCGAGTTTTTCTCCAAAAAAAATTCTATATTCGGAAATTCATGCGGTCTTATATAGTCTAAAATTATTTCTGCTTCTGACTTATCAAGTATTCGAGAATCTTCGTATTGCGGCATACAACCAGATATTAAAACCGTTTTAGAAACATTTTTATTTAATAAATCGCGAACTATCCTTGACGTTTGAACAAAATCTGTATTACCCAAAACAAAAAGCATATCCACTTTATCTATTTCATCATTTTTTCGAAAACAAAGTTTGGTCAATAACTTAATTACTTCTTCATTCAAATCAGGTGATTGTGGATTTTTCGGAATTTCTCTAATTTCAGCCATAAATCTTTAGGGCGGCGGATGACCCGCCGCCCTTCTATTTACTAATTTACTATTTACTGCTTACTAGCACTTCGACCATCCACAGGCCTCGCACTTCATACAACCCTCGGCCATGCGCAGCATATTGCTGCAGACCATACAAACTGGCGCGTCACCAAGATCAGCTACAGACTTTTGGGTAGAAATAAATCCTTGACCATGTGCGTGAATTTCTTCGGTTACGGCTTGGAACACTGGTTCCTTCTTCTCCACCACTGGAGTAGTAATTTTCGTAAAATCAAGTTGCAATTCTTTTTGTCCACGCTTGAGATGATTTTCTAAAACATTCGCAATCGCATCGGGAAGTGACAAAATTCGCTCACCATTATGAAACATGGGATCTGGTCCACGGATACCCTTAATTTGATCAATTACAGTTTGCAAGCTAATTCCCGAACGCAGTGCCAGAGAAATCATGCGACAAATGGCTTCGGTTTGAGCACCAAAGAACCCACCGGCTTTCCCCAGCTGTGAGAAGACTTCAAACGGCCCATACTCATCTTCATTCACTGTCACGTACAAATTCCCGTAGGCCGTCGCGACTTTGTAGGTTGAACCGTGCATGACGTCGGGACGTTTGCGTGGAGTGATATGATTGATCATTTGAGGAGAAGTAGGCATAGTAGGATGTGGTTGAGGGGTTGGTTGGGGCGCTGGCATAGGTTCGGGTGTAGGCTGGGGCGCCGGAGCTGGTTCTTGGTTAACAATTTTGGCAACAGATTCAGCTTGCTTTTTGATAACTTGGTCCGAGGCATCTTTGCCAAGTTTTTTATGGTCAGTAGCCAAGATCTGTTCGTCACGGCTGCCGTCGCGATAGATCGTGCCACCTTTGCAACCTAGGTCGTAAAGCAATTCGTATAATTTTTTCGTTTGATCTAAGGTATAATTTTCCGGCGCATTTACAGTTTTAGAAATCGCGCTATCGGTCCATCGCTGAACAGCTGCTTGGACCTTCACGTGTTCTTCCGGAGCTAAGTCCATAGCTGTGACGAAATAATCTGGCAACTCTTCACCCGGATGCGCATCCATCCAGTCTTTGGCGAGCTTGATGTGTTCTTGATGGACTCCGAGTCGAGATTTGCGGAAATAGGTCCACGAAAAGAATGGCTCAATCCCGGTCGAGGTACCGACCATGGTCCCGATCGTACCAGTTGGGGCTTGCGTTAATATCGTCACATTACGAATTCCGTAACTGCGCACCAAATGGCGGATATATTCAGGCATACGTTGCATAAACCCGGACTTTAAAAATTTATCCGCATCAAATTTACTAAATGCGCCCTTCTCTCGCGCCAGATCCACGGAAGTTTCGTAAGCAGTGATAGAAATAAATTGATATAACTTATCGATAAACTCCACTCCTTGCGGGGAGCCGTAACGCAAACCCAAATGAATCAACATTTCAGCCAAACCAATCGTCCCCATCCCTACGCGGCGCTCGCTCATTTGTTGCTGATAATTTTGATCAAAAAAATACGGCGTGGCATCAATCACATTATCCTGGAATCTGACCGCATCTTGAGTGGTACGTTTTAATTTATTCCAATCCACATCTCTCTTTTCGTAATCTACGTGCTTGGCGAGGTTGATGTGACCAAGATTGCACACACCCCAGGCTGGTAATGGCTGTTCGCCACAGGGGTTGGTGCACGGCAGATCCGCATAGTAATAAGAATTAGAGTAGTAATTCGCCCGATCAATAAAATACATGCCGGGTTCGGCCGAATTCCATGCAGAAGAAATAATATTGTCCCAAATATCTACGGCGCGCAAAGTTTTATGAACTATAACCTTTCCGCCCAGTTCTTTCCAGCGCGTCATATTGCCATCCCAGGATTCGCGATATAGCGGATCCGAAGTATCTGGAAATACCAAATCCCATGGCTTATCTTCTTTAACCGCCGTCATAAAATCATCAGTAATCCCGACGGAAATATTCGCATTCGTAATTTTTCCGGCTTCTTTTTTCGAATTAATAAAATCAATCACATCCGGGTGCCAAACATTTAAGATCAACATTAGTGCGCCGCGTCTGGAGCCCCCCTGTTCGATCAAGCCCGTGACAAAACTATAAAGCGAAGCCCAAGAAACCGAACCACTGGATCGGCCGTTGACGCCTTTAACATAAGCGTAACGAGGACGTAAAGTGGAAACATTGATGCCGACGCCGCCACCACGCGACATAATTTCCGCCATCTGGCCCAGAGTTTCAAAAATTCCATGTCGGGAATCCTTCGGGGATGGGATCACATAGCAGTTATAGTAAGTTAAATGCTGACCAGTCCCCGCGCCAGTAAAAATCCGGCCAGCTGGGACGTATTTCCAGTCATCCATGAGTGACCGAAACCGACCAGTCCACTCTTCTTGCAACTCCGGTGTCGCTTCAACTGAGGCGATGTGCTTGGCGATTCGTTCAAACATTTGTTCGGGCACAGTTTCCAGCGGCTTGTCCACGTGTTCGATCGCCCGAGTTTCAAATGTCCCGTCGCGCAATTTTACTAAAACTTCGCGCGTTTCAGGGGTGAATTTCTCCACGGTTCCGATCTCGCGCTGACCAGTTTTTAAGTTCACGCAAACCACAACTGTGTCACCCACAGTTAAAGTCTCTTTTTTGGCATCCTTAATCGCATAGCGATCCAAAAAAATCTTTTCACCGAGTTCGGCGAGCGAGTTAGTTTTACGAGTCTGTAAATTTTCTTTCGGCTGGGGTTGCATATAAGTGCTTTTGTTTAATTCTTAATTTCAATTATTCTAGTTTCTTGGCTTCTTTGACGAACTCTTCCACATCTGCAAATTGACGATAGACAGATGCGAAGCGAATATACGCTACTTGATCTTTACTCTTTATGCGCTTCATGACAATATTGCCGATGTCACGGGAAGAGATCTGTTCTTTCCCGGTTTTTTGGATGTCCTGCTCAATCCCAGCGATCAGGGCGTGGAAATCGTCGCGCGAGAGTGGTCGTTTTTCAAATGCCTTATGAATTCCGGACTCAATCTTCTCTCGCATGTACGCTTGGGTCGTGCCGTCCCGCTTGAGAACCTTGAGGTCCAAAATTTCCATCTCCTCGTGGGTAGAAAATCTGGTCTGACACTTCACACATTCTCGCCGTCGTCGAATCGCCAGCCCATCGGAAATCGGCCGCGAATCGAGAACCTTCGTATCATCGTTTTGACAGTTGGGACAGCGCATAAGGTATGATTTTTTGAGACCAAAAAAAATATGAGCAAATGCTTATAGATAAGCCTCTCAAAAACTTGTAGAAATGAACAAAACCTATATTTACTCTTGTTTTTGTGTCCGCGTATGTCCAAAATCAGTTTGGAACACAATATGTAGTACTGACCATAGGTACTATATCCCTATATGTAGAAACCTGTCAAAGGGCTATTTTTCTGTCTATTTCTTTAACAAACCTATATATAGAAAAACTTATCAACAAAACTTTTTCTAAAATTAATTTCTGTCAAGCGCGTCGCACAAGTAGAAAATCAACTTATTTATTCTGGAGTCCATTAGCAGTTGCCTCAGCAACTCCCGATTTCAGACCACCAGATTCTGTTCCCACACAGAACATGAGAGAGTAATTCTTCCCATCTGAAGTTGCGTGGTAAGTATATTTATTTTGCTCGTCAGTACAGGTTCCGTCTGCAGGACTCGGAGCTACAGGAAAAGTGTTGAGATATGAAGGAGTTTTATATTGTCCTGTACCTGTTGGGGTCGTTAACTCTTTTTCGGTACTGGGGTATCTATTATAATCATTGTAAAACAATTCCAAAGCCGTTTGGACTTGCCGAACATCAGATACTCGTCGTGCGTCCCGAGATTTAGCTCCCGCGTTCGGGGCCTCAGTTGCAACTGCCGGGGCCTCAATTTTGATTTTGGAATTAAAATCCGATAGAGTCAGTTTTAAAGTAAATGTCCCATCAAACGGCACATCATCCAGTTCATTATCCGGCCCAGCGTTACTGGCTTCAATCAAATCCATGCCAATGGGTGACGCCCGCAAGACGCCCGCTTTAAAACTGGATGTGTCATGGCCCAAACAAAAGTCTAGTTTATAACTTTCACCTTTTTCTAACTGCTCATAGAAATATTTATTATTGCTGTCTTTGCATCCCCCGTCAGCAGGTGTTGGTGATTGCGGGTAATTGGCAATATATGTCGAAAATTTATACTGTCCGCCATCGGTTTTTGAGGGTTGCCCATCCGTACTGGCCGGATAGTGGCCGTTATCATTATAAAATAACTCTAGTGCCGTTTGAATTTGCCTGACATCTGCTACTCGACGCGCATCTCGCGCTTTCGACCGCGCCTGACCAGTTGAGGCGCCTAAAACCGAAGGGAAATTACTTTCCACCAGCACTTGATGAATCAAATGATCGGCTTTGCCGATCCAAAGTTCTAATTTTTTAAATTCCACTTTATCGGCCATCGCAATTGCTTGTTTAACATCGTCATTACTTCCGGTAATTTTCGCCAGTTGCTCCACATAATTTCTTAATTCCTGTTTATCGAGCTTTGCTTCATAGTGCCAGGTACTCACTCCGCCAACATTTGCCGTGCCAATCAGTTTTGTCGGAGCCATTAGTTTAGCTTTCTTAAATGCATCCAAGGCTTGGGTTTTCTGAGCTTCTAACAGGGCGTATTCTTTATATTCCTTATCGTTAAGGTCGATTTTCACCCACTCCGCTGGCTTATCCTCTTCACCGCCAAACAATGCCCCGAACGGATTACCATCAATCTTATAGTAAACAAAATTATCGACTTTACGAGTAAAAAAATCCAAACTAATATTTAACGAACCCAATTTCGTCCCTACATTCGTGCTCATATCAAAATCCGCATCCAGTTTATCGGGTCTCAAAGCCATCACTCCTTCCCCACTCATGCTCAGTTTAAATTCGCCACTGCCAAAAAAACTGGTCATGTCGCTGCCCGAATCCTTCGGTAAAGTTTCCGCGTAAGTTGCTTCAAATTTAACTCGACCGCTCTCCACATTTTCCATCTTTTGACGGGTGTCTTCCCAAACTTTGTGCGGATCGGAAGTCATGTACGAGTAAGTTTTTAGCCCGCCCAAAATAATCAGAATAACAACTAGTATGGCTGACACTGGCTTCCAATGTTTAGCTACAGCCAACTCCATTTTATTTTTTTCCGGTACCGCAGGTACGGCTGGAGTGGTTTCCACTGGCGTTGGGGGATTTTCTAAAGTCTCGGACATATTTTTGTATAAATAATCTTAAAGGTATTATATCACGTCCCCTCCTCCCTTTATAATTTATCATTTATAATTTATAATTTATCTATGAAGTCCTGTCTTTACTGCGGCAACAATCCAATCTCGCACCCAATTCATAAATTTTACGAGTCTGAAGATATTCTTTTTAGTCCGATCCGACGCCGGCTGGCCCAAAGTCTGTTTGGTCACGTCACTGACCAGCTCGCAACTTGGGTGGCGTTAGGTTTATTTCATACCTTGTATCCATTGGGTTTGATTAAACTAAACAAAGACATTGCACAAATCAAATATGATCGCGCTCGAGTTTTATGGGAAGAAGCACTGGCTCGAGGTATTGAAATTGAAGAATTAAAACCGTTTAATCGGTCTATTGATTTGTACCGGGCGCGACTGAAGGATCGTTGGCATTATTTCATGAATCTGCCGCGGACCGAAAAAGTAACAACCTCCAATTTAACTTGGATTGACGATAAATTACTTTTAAAAAATAAATTACTACAACATCACCTTCCCGCTCCCAAGGGTGGCGCATTTTTGACTTACTACCAAGCGAAAAAAGCGTTTGGAAATCTCGAAAAACCAGTGATTGTTAAGCCGAGAGCCGGTTCTCGAGGGCGCCACACTACGACTTTGGTTTACACTGAGGATGATTTAAAGCAAGCGTTTAAAATTGCCAAAAAACTGTGCTTTTGGGTGGTAGTGGAGGAACATTTATTTGGCGATGTCCAGCGTGGCACGGTCATCGGCGGCAAATTAGTCGGCGTACTCGGTGGTTCCTCCCCGCAAGTCACTGGGGACGGAGCTAAAACGATTGCTGAATTAATAAAAATTAAAGACTCAGTCCGACCAGACCGAGTTAAAGAAATTAAAATCAATCCGTATTTTATGCAACGTCAAAATTTAAACTTAGATTCTGTATTACCGGCTGGAAAGACTGTGTCCTTGTCTGAAAAAATCGGCGTCAATTATGGCGGTACGTCTTATGACTGTACGGACGAGACCCACGCAGACACAAAACAGATGCTCGAAGATGCTGCCAAACTTCTGGATATTTCTATTGTCGGATTTGATTTTATCGTGCCGGACATTACGAAATCTTACAAAAAACAAAAAGCTGGGATTATTGAAGCCAATGGCGCCCCCTTCATCCAACTCCACCACGATCCCCTCATAGGCAAACCCATCAATGCCGCCAAATACGTTTGGGACTTAGTAAGTTAAATATCCAATCTCTAGCCCATCCCGGAACGGCGCAATGCTAATCAAAAATGCGCCGTATCCGGGATCCATTTCAATAAAAAATAAAAGCGGGCCGCGAATTGCTTCGCTTCCCGCTGTTTCGTTTTCCTGGTTTCGGCCGCCAAGCGACGACCCACCAATAGTCATTCTCGGTGTCGCGAAACGGCCCACGCCACAGATCCGCCGGCCATCCATAGTCCACGGGGCCGCCCTCACTTTCTGTTAGGACCTCAGAAACTTCGAAATCTCTTCGATGGCTCGACTGCTGCTGAACTCAGCGGCAGCTGCGCTCTGAAGAGTGAAGGTAGCGGTCACGCCGCCGCCTCCATCTGAGAGTGCTTTGACCACGTGCTGCCCAGCGCCATTGGCGCCGTCCTCAGTTAGATACGGCATGATGTAAACGACGCGTTTCGTGTCAGTCTGGGCATCAATCGTCAGAATTGTCATGACCCACCTTCACTTCAGAAGTTGCGAAATCAGCCAGTTGAGAGTGTATATGCAGTGCGCCAGCAGGCATAAGAACAGCAGCAGGAGCCAGTTCACGCCGAGTTCGCCACCGAAAATCTTGTAGTATTTCAAAGTTCCCCCTTCGCCAAGTTGCCTGCACTATATATAAAATCAGTCTCTGGAGCAAATAAAAAAAGGCGGGCCGTTTACAGAGCCTGCCTCACGCACTTACTCTCCCAAAATTTCCCGATAGAGAACACTCTCATTCGCGAGCAAATTGGAAGGTCGAAACACATTGTTCCATCGATCGCGATTGCTCGGTTCCGCAAAGACTTGTCGAAGCAACCCGTTCCATTGCTCCACCTGCTCGACGCCGACTTGAAGATCTGAGGAAACTCGAAGCTCTGCTCTCGGCACGTAATCTTGCAAAGAAAGTTGCCTATGCGGCGCCCAACTCTGTTGCAAGATATCGTCAGCGACAGTCATTGAACTAGGTGGTAGCTGGCGCACCAGCACGTCCTGCGGGGTTGGCTCAAACAGATTGAACGCTGCGAGCTGAATGATTTGATACCCCACCTTGTCCCCGACGCCGAAGCCCGCCAGCATTTGCTTCAACTGGTTCTGAGCTGCGCCGGCCGCGTACGTCCCACAAGAAGCTTGCACCTCCCTGAGCATGTTGTCCGGATAGACCTTCAAGCCGGTCAATATGCGTACGATGGTCTTGAGTGAATGCAGGGTAACGTGAAATAAATCCGGCCATGCGACCCGCTCGACACTCGATTGCTCGATCGATCGCTCCCGGTCTGTCACTGTACACCGATCGAGCATGGAAGAAAAGTCCTGAGCCATGCGCATCATGCCTTCGAGCTGTTCCGACCCGATGTTGTTCCGTTTTTGAGGCATGATTGACGACCCTGTTTGGGTCGGCTGGAATGGCTCCTCGCAGAGCTTAATTCCGCTTTGGCCGTCCTTGCGGATATCCGCCGCGATCTGGCCGATGGCCTCCACGATCTGACACAGGCTTTGTGCCAACTGCGCATAAAGCAATCGCGGGACAATTTGTGTCGCCCCATAGTACGGGGTCAGCCCCAAAATCGCCAAGGCCTGAGTTTCAAGCTCCGGGGGCAGTGCGCCGTAGTTTCCGACAGCGCCGGAAATTTTGGACACCCAGAGAACTGAAGATTTCACTCGCTCGTACATCTCTACCGCTACGCGCAACGTCTTCAACCAGGTCAAGCAGCGCTTACCGAACGTCTGCAGCTCGGCCCATTGACCATGCGTCCGACCCATCATGATCGAGTAACGATAACGCCGAGCCAAATCAACCAGCGTGGTTTGCAAGGTCAGATAAAATTCATCGACCAGTTTGCATGACTCCTGCAGCGCTAAAGCGAACGCCGGCTCCTCGCCGTCGTAAGAAGTCATGTCTTGGTGGAACAAATGCTGAAGCTCCGCCGGCAGAAGCGCTTTGCACATCTGTAAGAAAGCGTTATAGTCATGCTTGATCAAGGCGTCAATCCGTTGCCACTCTGCCAGATCGAACACGTGGCCTGCAAGTCGGCGATGAATTTCGTCGGATTGGGCGAAAGTCACCAACCCGAGTTCTGCGCGCGCTTGCACGACAGCCAATTCCACTCGGTTCCAACGACCAAGCTTCGCCTGACTCGCCCAGATAAGAGCATTTGCCTGGTTTGTATAACGTGCGTCCATGATGAATCTCCTCCAATCCGAAATGTCGGTTGTACTTCAAAGCCCTGTGCTTTGAATTACAGGATAACACAATTTCTAGACAAATAAAAAAACCCGGCCGATCGACGAAACCGTCGATTGGTCGGGCGTGAGTGGTTTCAGAAGCCGATCATGTCCGCTCTATTCTGAAGCCAGTTGGGAATGAGACTCTCGTCGTCGATGCCGCGCTCGAGATTCGGCAGATCCGAAACCAACCGAGGCATCAAAGAGCTGCACCAGCCGCCGTTGGTATTGCCCAACTCGATGATTCCTCGCCGATTGTAGTCAGCGAAGTGCTCGGCTGAACGGATCTCATTCGGATCGGCCACGATCCCCCTGACCGGCCAGAAACAGTTCGGGAAACCGCCAGCCCCCTTGAGCAGTCGGACTGTTTCGACCGGAATATCGTCAGGACTAGCAAATTTTCCGATCTGGCCGTAGCGCGTACCGTTCTTGTAGCACTTCCAGGACCTGTCACCAGCGACCCCGTCCCGCCAGGCTTCATAGTTACCACGACGGGCATTACTGAGTGTCTTGATGAACACCCAATAATGGATTCGCGGAACCAGCAGGCCGCCAGCAAGCGTCAGGTCGATAGCGTGATCCGTGTATTCGTCGAAGAGCTCCAGATCTCGGGGCGTATAAGTCCCCGGTTGTCTGGCGAGGGCAGTCTGATTCGGGTAAGGGTTGACGATGGTGCCGGGGAAGCGCGCCTGAACAGCATCCACGATCTCGTAGACGTGACCGAGGTTACCGCTGTGAAGCACCATGTTCAACAGTGGGAGAAAGTGTGCCGGGCGACCCTGTTCATCCTTTTCGCACCGCTCGTAGAGCAAGGTGAGCGCGTGGATGCCTTCGAGAGCCTTCATGACTTGGCCGTGGTTGACGAGGTCTTTGTTCCTCCGCACCACCTCCCAATGCGCCCTGATTTCCGACGATTTCAGCTGCGAGAGGATCTGAAACTCTTTCAGCGTCATGTCGTCGAGACTCAGGGCCAGCACGTGTGGCGGGTCAGCGAGAAAGTCCTCCGTGTACTGCTCGTCCATCAGGAAGCGCTGCCCGGTCGTGGTCAAGTTGACATTCAAACCGAGGGCTTGGAGGAACCGGATGAATGGGATGAGCTGCGGATACAGATCCGGATCGCCGCCGAAGATGTTGAACTGCCCGCCGCCTAGACTCAGAATCCGTCGGAGCGCTTCTTTAACGATGGACGGTATTCGAAATGCTTCGCAGTACGGATCGAAGTCGTGCTGCAAGAACATCTGATTCGCCAACGCCATCCCATCGATCGCGAGTTTGGCACGAGCCTGAAGCACTTCGAGAGACGCCAAACTGCTTTTCTTCACACCGCCCGTAACGGTGTAGGCTGCGTCGCAATTGTAACCACCAGCTGGTTGCGTCGCGCAACCGTTGGTAGTCGTGCAGTTGTGGCCGCAACAGTCGGCCTCAGCGCCATGTCTGTCGTTGCCGACCATGATGTTGAACTGTACGCCGTACGCCACTTTCATGCTAGCCAAACCGATGCGTTGAATCGTCGCAACGGAGGCATCGACTGTACTATAGTCGAGTCTCATAATCCCCCAACCTTCCTTGTAAGGTGCCTTTTAAGCACCTCGAAAATTGCCAATACTGTCGTGCTTTGGAATTACTATAATCTAATTTAACAAATAAAAAAAGAGTGGCGGGTGGGAAAATCCCAACCCGACACCCTAGAGAGTGTGTTTTAAGTCTGAACGAGGAGACCCTTGAATTCGTCAAGCCGTTTCTGGAGCGCCTCGTTTGCTGCGACCGCCGTTGTGACATCACGAGCCAGAGCGTCCGGCACGTCGATTTCGCGCTCGCTCTGCTCATCTTGGAACGCGAAATCGCGAGGGTCTTTGATCGAAATTACTCGCAACGCGCCCGAGTCCTCGGCGACAAGCACGGCGTGAGGAACCAGCGTGAGGCGAATTCCCCCCCATATCTTATGTGACCACATGCTCGGCGCATCCGTGCGCCGTTCCCGCCACTTACAGACAGTTCCCTTCATCACTCCTCCTCGATGGTGCCATTGTGTCGGTCGCCGAAGTCGCCAAGACCGGGTACGATGTACTTCAGTTCGTTGAGGCCGCCGTCGATCGCTGGTGAGTAGATGTCGACGCCGGGATGAACTTGCTCGACGCGCGCAATCCCTTCGGGCGCAGCCACGACCTTTCCAGCACAGTGGGATCCGAAGCTTGGAATTCACGTGACTTGAAGTCGCGG